>Ga0209290_1000691_pt1 | contig 21487 bp, 17 predicted proteins | sample EN1Hudsemesocosm_2_FD_184632 | JGI IMG/M metagenome (GOLD analysis project Ga0209290, IMG submission 184632) | Methane-oxidizing microbial communities from mesocosms in the Hudson Canyon - EN10B Hudson Canyon (SPAdes) (version 2) | ecosystem: Environmental > Aquatic > Marine > Cold seeps... | reverse complement strand
ACTGCAATACGCCATCTTCGATTTTTAAAGTGCGCATATTCTTCTTGTCTTTTTTGTAACCTTGATCCAGACGCCAAGGTTCCTGCATCCCCTGTTTAGGAATATTCTTTTGAGCACGCTGAACATATCCAGAACTTAAATTTAAAAATGGTTCCTTCTCAACATTTTTGGTGTCGACCGGTATGCAAATTGGCTTGTGTGTGCTTTGCATGTGGTTAATGATACGACACACATACTTACTGACCATGTCGGATTTTAGCGTCCATGATGAGTTGGTGTACCCGAACACCATTCCAAAATTAGGCACGTCTTCTAACATGACGCCACGATAAAACATCTTATCAGGAAGGCTAATTGGTTTATTATCTACTGTAATTCTTATGCCCGGCATGATCGTCAAATTTAAGCCTGTGGCACTAATAATAATGTCTGCTTCCAATTTCTCGCCGCTGGCGAGACGAATCCCTCTAGGGATAAACTCTTCTATCTTATCGGTAACGATGGAAGCTGAGCCATCGTTTAATGCATGAAATAAATCTCCGTCTGGTACTGTACAAAGTCTTTGAGTCCAAGGTGCGTATTCAGGAGTGAAATGTTTGCGATCAATATTCGGTGATAATATTTTATCCATTTCTTTACGAACCAATTTTTTTCCTTTCTCCGGATCTTTCGTCAAGGCTTTATAAAAAAACGCTTCCAAGAATAGATTGCGCATTCGGGCAAAACGGCCAACCCAGGAGTCAGGAAATATTGTATACAATAGTTTTAACATCATGTCCTGCTTAGGAATAGACATAATATAAGTGGGGGATCTCTGCAGCATAGTTACATGCTGCGCCTTGTCTGTTAAGTTAGGCAGCAGAGTAACCGCTGTAGCGCCACTGCCAATGATGACTATTTTTTTATTGGTATAGTCAAGATCTTCAGGCCAGTGCTGTGGGTGTATGAAGTCTCCCTCAAAGGCTTCTCGATTTTTAAATTCAGGCTGATAACCTTGGTCGTAATCGTAATAACCGCCGCAGGATAAGACAAAGCTACTCTCAAAAAAATTGCTTTTACCATTAACCTTTGCCTCAATCGTCCAAGTGGCGGTATTACTTGACCAAGCTAGATTTACAACCTTATGCCCGAAACGAATTTTCTCTTTAATACCGTTTTCAGACGCTGTTTCATCTAGATATTTTAATAATTTTTCACCTGTGGCTAGGGAGTCTCTATCCGTCCAGGGTTTAAAATCATAAGAATAGGCGAACATTTCACTGTCTGAACGAATGCCCGGGTAACGGAATAAATCCCAAGTTCCACCTAAAGCTTCTCGGCCTTCGAGAATGGCTAAAGATTTGTTTGGGCAATTTTTCTGCAAATGAAAGGCTGCCCCAATACCGGATAACCCGGCACCGATAATAATAGTGTCAATGAACTCTTTTTTCATGGTAGGCCCTTGATGCAAATGATGAAATGTTGAAGCTGTATTAGCTGAATACTTTCGCAACCACTTGTTGATACTTCACAGGTAAAAATCGCTGCAGAATGTCCAGAAACTTGGCGTCAGTACCGACAAGTATTCTGGGTTGTTTTTTTATGATGCCATTTACAATGATTTTGGCTGCTCGTTCTGGCGTGGTTTTTGCGAATTTTTCATTGAAGTTGTTTTTTCGTTCCTGCTCTGATATGCGTGCATCCGAGCCTACTTTATCGCCTCCATCACGACTTGCGTTGGCGATATTGGTTTTTATCCCTCCTGGGTGAACGCAACTGACATTAACCTGTTTATGGGACATCATGAGTTCAATGCGTAGACTTTCACTAAAACCACGCAAGGCAAATTTTGCCGCGTTATAGGCCGATGTATTAGGTGTAGCGATCAAACCAAACAAGCTAGAGACATTAACCATATGTCCCCAGGAAGATTTCGTAAGATGTGGTAAGAATGCTTTACATCCATGTACCGCGCCCCAAAAGTTGATGTTCATAAGCCATTCAAAATCGTCATATGACGTCGACTCCACGGTTGCAGATAATCCGACTCCAGCATTGTTAATAATCACATTTACGGTGCCGAAATGTGCCACGACATCGTCTGCCCACTGAAAGACAGCATCTTTATCTGCGATATCCAGCTCGCTCACAAGCACACGGGTTTGCGGAAAATTGGATTTAATTTGTTGCTGCGTTGCTTGCAGGTTTTGTAGATTAATATCGCTAATTGCAATATTGCTACCTCTCTTTGCACATTCTAATGCCAGACATCGGCCTATTCCCGAGCCAGCACCAGTGATGGCTATAACGGATTGTCTCAAGTCGGAGTTCATCTCAATGACCTATTGCTTATTTTGGTTGCTTTTAATCGCAGCCAGTTTAACGACGAAGTTGAGGGCATGCGCTAATTACAGGATGTAACTATGCGTCATTGCCTGCTTACAAGACAGGTGCTAGGATGCCAAGTTATTGGTTATTAGAGGTCAACTTTATGCGAGTGAAAAATAACCTGTTCCTTTCAAGTGATTACATTGTTTATATTCGCGACTTTGCATTATCGAAAGGTATCGCTGCGAAAACATTAGTGGAAAGTTTGGATGTTGGATTAGATTTTTTGCTAAACCCACCGGAGCGTGTGAGTGCTCAAATTTTTCATAAGCTCGGGGCAAATCTGTTTAATGCTTTTCAAAACCCTTACGAAGGCGTAATTGAATTTGGTAGGGGGTTGGCTTTGTCTGTTCATGGCTCTTTAGGGATGGCTGTCCAGGGGGCAAATAACCTTAACGAGGTGACCCAGCTAGCCATTAAATATTATCTGACCAGGACAAATTTTCGAACATTGGACCAGTTTGACTGTCAAGATTATTGCAGCTTACGGGTTACTGAAGGGCAGACCGAATATGACAACTATTTTTCCTTAGCGACCTTGATGGGCTTCGAATTTGTGGTGGCCAGATTTTTGAGTCATCATGAACTTCAAGGCAGCTGCATAATCCACCTGAAAGCCAATGAACCTGAATTATTCCCCTGGCAAATGGTGCAGAATAATCAGATAAGGTTTTCTCAGGAATACAATCAACTACTTATTCCGACACAATGGATGAACTTGCCGGTTAACGCGACCGACCCTGAGCTGGCCAGCTTAGCTACGGATGAGTGCAAGAGAATCATGGAAGAACTTTCACCTCAAGATTTAGTGAATGAAATCCGCCAAAGACTAAAGACAAACCAAAAAACAAATATTTCGTTAAAGGAGATGGCAGAGCTACTGCATGTCTCGTCTAGTACTTTGCAGAGAAGGCTCAGAGAATTTAATACGACATATAAGGATATTAAGTTAGAGGTGCGTTTGCTTGCCGCGAAACAGTTATTGTCTAACGAAGAAATTACTGTTGAACAAATTTCAGAGCGTTTGGGATTTAGTGACGCATCCAGTTTTACAAAGTCCTTCAAGGCTTATTCAGGGCTTACTCCAACCGCCTATCGCAAGAAATAACAGAGATGTGTATTCAGGCAGTTCCGTCATACTTGTCAGTGTTGGCTTGAATTCTTTTTATCAAATATTTGACCTCGTTTAACCGTTAACTTGGCTTGTTTTAACCTGTTGCGACCAACTCCCATATACCACAATTGCACTCGCTACTGTAATCGCTCGCTTAGGGCTTGGCTTGGCTTGGCAATTTAAATATTAGAGGTGTGTATATGACCAAAATTATCAAAGATCACCAAAAACTGGAAATAAAACCTAGGCACATGGATTTTCCCTTTGGCTCTTTAAAGAGCGTGAAATTTTTCGACAATAACATTTATAAGTCGGCCTTCATGGTCGGAATGTCTGCCGGTTTCCCGGTCGGTGAAGGTGAGTTTTTAGCATCAGTTCGAAATTATCGTGACAAAGTCACCAGTCCTGATTTAAAGAAGCAAGTTCGGGGTTTCATTGGGCAAGAAGGGCACCACAGTAATCAGCATGCCATTGCAAATGAAGAACTTGATCGACTGGGTTATAACACAAAAAAAATAGACCGATCTTTTAAAAAGACGAACGAAAAATATGTTGTGCCGCGGACTGATAAATTTCGCCTGGCCCATACGGTTTGCTATGAACATCTTACCGGCATCATGGGAGAGCTCGCGCTAGATGATCCGAAAATGCTAGAAGGGATGGAAGCACCTTTTAAAGATTTGATGCTTTGGCACTGTGTTGAGGAGGTGGAGCACAAATCGGTTGCATATGATGTATATATGGAGACTGTTGGTGATTTGAAGTATCTACATCGGGTTATGGTACTAACAATTACAGTGCTGAATTTTCGTTTGACTAAGTATATGTTTAGGATGGCATTTGCTACCAAGCATTGGGCCAGCCTGAAAGACCTTTTCGGCTTTACCTCTTGGATGTTTGGTAAAGGTGGCATGTGGCGTTCTTTGAGAAAACCTTTTATGGCGTTTTTTAAAGAGGGTTTTCACCCATGGGCCGACGGTGGTTTAGAGTTTATTGAAAAATGGGAGAATGAGTTAGCTCGACCCGAGCAGAATAAAGCCAACAAGGAATACCTAGAGGCCAATCCAGCCTAGAAAACTTTTTAAATGATACGACTAACTTAACATCTGCGGCCTAAGCAAGGTGTTTAACTATTCTCACCGTAATATGAAGTTCATTATGAAAAAACTGCGATGCAAGGTATGTGATTGGGTCTATGACGAGGCCAAAGGTTGTCTGGAAGAAGGTCTAGCACCCGGAACGGCATGGAGTGATGTTCCAGAAGACTGGTTATGCCCTGACTGTGGTATGGGCAAGAGTGACTTTGAGATGGAAGAGGTTTAAAAATTGAAAGCACCGTTAATCGTTATAGGCTCAGGCCTCGCAGGCTACACCTTAGTTAAGGAGTTTCGCAAATACAATCAAGATCGTCGCATCATAATGATCTCACAAGATGATGGACGAGAATATAGCAAGCCCATGTTATCCAGCGGGTTTAGTAAGGGCAAGGATGCCGATTCTTTGGCGATGAACGGTGCAGATACCATGTCGAAATCGCTAAAAATTGAGATCCGTACTTTTCAGCAGGTCTCCGCTATAGATACGAAGCATAAGAAAGTGTTTGTTCAAGAGAGTGAAATCGAGTACTCCGACTTGGTGTTGGCCCTGGGCTCTGAACCCATTCAATTACCAATCGAAGGCAACGAACACCTGATGCATATTAATGATTTAATGGATTACCACGAGTTTCATAAATCGGTGCAGGGCACTAAAAATATCGTGATACTCGGTGCCGGACTGGTAGGGTGCGAATATGCGCATGACTTGTCTTTAGCTGGATTCAATGTAGCGTTGGTGGCACCTGAAGAACAACCCTTATCACGCCTCGTGCCCAAAGAATGTGGTGAAACACTAATTCCGGCATTGAAAGACTTAGGGGTACGTATGTATATGGGCCGGTCAGCTATGAAAATAACTAAGGTGGATGACCTATTTGAAGTTAGTCTCGATGATAACACTACAATTTCGGCTGATGTACTCTTAAGTGCGGTGGGCTTAAGAGCGAGAACTGCGCTTGCTAAGGCTGCTGGTTTGAATGTGGGGACGGCTATTGAGGTCGATCGCCAACTAAAAACCAGTGAAGACAATATTTATGCATTGGGCGACTGCGCAGAGGTGTCTGGTTTACATCTATTGTATGTGCAGCCCTTGATTAACTGTGCTCGCTCACTGGCAAAGACTCTAGCCGGACAGAATAATTTAATTCAATATCCTGTGATGCCGGTGATGGTAAAGACGCCGAGCATGCCGGTAGTGACTTGTCCCCCAGGCGACTTATCGAGGGGACGATGGAGTATAGAAGGCAGGACTCCGCATCTAAAGGCCGTATTTAGGGATTCTGACGACAACTTGATCGGTTATGCCTTGACAGGAGAATGTGTTTCTGAAAAAAGGAAACTCAGCCAGGAACTGTTAGTAGACTGGTTTCAATAGTTTCAATAACTAATAGGCATGATACGCATATGGTTGAATCAGCTGCCGGTGTGGTGACTCCGTTTTACCTCTGATGCGTATTTGAAGACTTTTCTGATGGAACGTATAGTTGAACTAAAAAGTACTTTAAACTCGCTATGGTGATTTTTTTAGGCAAGAAAAGCTCTTGTTATGCCTGCTCTGAGGTTATAACTCCAGTGCTGTAAATTAGCCTCCTGTCATGGGTTAACCCCAGTTACGCTCTCTTGGCTCAAGCTTAGTGCCCCGGGATTTTAGTATGCAAGATATAGTGACAAAAATAATATTAATTATTGAGAGTTCTGGGTCTAAGTTTCCGACATTAGAATTGCTGTCGCAGACACTGCAGGTTTCATCAGCCACTTTGAAGCGTAGGTTAAAAGTAAACGACCTAACTTATCTTGAACTAAAAAATAAGGTTCGCTTTGAGCGTGCTCAACTTCTTCTCGGTGATTCGGAGAATAGACTTGAGTCAATATCAAGTGAATTGGGGTTCAGTGATACGTCAAACATCAATTTTTGGTACTTGAACGAAAAATTCATCTATCAGTTCGCCGCTAGTATTGCAGGTCTTTAGAGACTCGCTTTGAGCCTAAGTAGCCACCGATAGTTTGTAGGATTTGATTAGAGGCAGCTACTAAATAGGCCTTCGATCATTTAGAACAAAAAAACCTTTACCTAGTCGGTATAGTACCCAAAGGCCAACGAGAAGCATCAACGGGATACCTATCACCACTCCGATCACAGTGATAATCAATAGCCATGCTACGACTAGCCAAACTAAAGCAAACCAGAAAGTACTAATAAGCCAATTAAAGTGAGAATACAGGTAAGTATTCGAAGCATCATTTCGCCAGGTATAACTCATCACTAATGCTATAACCGAAGGCCAGCCGGTTAAGAATGCTGTAACGACAAATGCTGGAGAAAGCAGCCCATTAAACGCACTGAAAATATGCAACGCATATATCATGTAAATAATTTTTACAGTGGACTGAGTGGGGGGTCGAATTGTTTCCGGTTGCATTTATCGCTCCAGGTCTGTCTAGTCAAATGTCTTTCGCTTTCAATACTTGTGTTCAAAAGGATATCAGATCTTGATGATCCTTATTTTACTCATTTAAGTTATTCGCTATCTGCTGAATAAAATATTTTTTTACCTTGGCACTTTATCAGTCGTTTACATTGTTTGACTCATATCACAAATCAGTTTATATTATTTGAGAAAATATTCTCAAATAATGCTTTTTGTGTTCAAATCTTACTTATGGAAATTAAATCAATACTTAATCAATCAATTCTTCGACTGCTGAAGCCATTGGTAAAAATACTGCTTAACCACGGTGTTTCGGTCAATGAGTTTATGGGTTTGGTTAAACGAAGTTATGTTGAAGTGGCCGACCAGGAATTTCAACTTGAGGGTCGAAAGCAAAGCGTCTCACGTATCGCCGTCATAACCGGCATGCACCGAAAAGATGTCACTCATTACCGCAACAAAAATTTTGACGCCTTAGAAGAGCCTGAAACACAGTTCCACAACCGGGCCGCTCGAGTGATTAGCGCCTGGATTAGTGAAACTGAGTTTCGTGATGCCAAAGGAGAAGCCGAAATACTCCCAATTGAGGGCGAAGCAAACAGCTTTAGCTCTTTGGTTTTGAAGCATAGCGGGAGCATGACGGTAAGAGCGATGCTTGATGAAATGATTCGGGTCGGTGCCATTGAATTTGCAAATTCGGACTCAGTGAAACTGGTACAAACTGTATATGTCCCTAAAGAAAGTGATGCTCAACGCCTTATTTATATGGGGGATGCATCTTCCGACTTATTAAATACACTCTCAATTAACCTTGAAATTCCTGAAGCTAACCGACTCCAATTAAGTACTGCCTTTGATAACTTACCGGTAGAGTGTATTCCTGAACTGAAAAGCATATGTCATAAAAAATCAACACAACTATTAAATGAGTTAGAACTCTGGCTGAGTAAACAAGACCGGGATTCAAATCCAGTGATCACTGGTACAGGTCGGGTTCGCGCGGGGTTGGGAATATATTATTTAGAGGAAAATATAGATGAATAAGGCATGTCTAATCAATATCAAATATATATGGCTGGTATCTCTACTCATACCGTTATTGGTGACAGGCTGCCTTAGTGGGTCAACTACGGGTACGGGTTCAGGTTCTCCAAGCACGAATGACCAAAATTATACGGGTTATCTTGTTCAAGTCGAAAGTGATGAGCAATTTGAAGCCATGCTGAAATCCTCGATACAAGAAAGCACCGTACCTGAAGAATATGTTCAGGAAGAAGCGCCATCACTTGAAGACGCAGACGCAATCAGTGCCGATGCCTATTCAGAAACCACCCTGATAGAAAACGGTGTAGACGAAATGGACCTGGTGAAATTTGACGGTGATATTATTTACCAGAGCCATCAAAGTGACACTGGGAAAAATGAAGTTAGGCTGTTGAGGGTTGTCGATGGTGACGCGAGTAGCACCTTATTGTCGACCATACAAACAGACCCTACAGACAATAGCTCTATTTTAGGTTTATACCTTTATCAGAAGGACGAGACTAAAACCCTGGTGATACTTAGTCAGCAGTACCAATATGGAACGCCTACTTGTGGTGTGGATGATGAAGACTGCCTCATGGCTCTGGCAATGCCTATTTATTGGGCGAGTAGTCACTACGTCATCGAATATCATGATGTCACAGATGCGGCTAACCCCGTTTTCAGTCGCAGCAAACGCTTTAAAGGTTCATTCCTTCAATCCCGACGTATCAGTAATCGGCTTTATACCATATCTAGCCTCTATGTGGGTGTTAGAGGGTTTAACTATGCCGCTAATAGCAAAGCAGATATAGAGGCTAATAATGCCATACTAGAGAGCGTACATTTTCAAGATATTATTCCCCAAACCACAGACCAGAACGGCATTAAAGCCAATTGGTTTGGTAGTCAGAATTGTTATGTGCCTGAAGGTATTACCGCTTCAGCGTACCAATTACAGCTTACTGTTATTACTAGTTCAGATTTAGAAAATGGCAATGTACAAGCCAGTTGTTTTCTTGGTTATAGTCAAGATTTCTATGCGTCATCAAATTCACTCTATTTTTCAGAAGGCTTTGATTGGCAATCAGAAAATACCCGTATCCATCAGTTTAACTATAACGAGCTTGGCGTTGAATATGCTGGTAGTGGAACAGTGATTGGTCGAATTGGCGGCAAATTTAAAATGAGCGAGGAAGGAGGATATCTTCGTGTAATTTCAAGCAATCAAAATTTCAATGCTGTCATAGATATGCCCTCTGATGCCGAAGGTGAAGTGCTTGATACATCGTCTTTCGATGAGGTTCCTGGCGCGGAGCACTATCTGAGTATTTTGGAAAAAGTCGAAAACGAGCGAGAACTCAAACTGGTTAGTCGCATACCCAACCAAATAGATGGCACACGCATCGGTAAAGATGGAGAAAGCCTCTTTGCGGTAAGGTTTATTAATGATCGAGCCTATGTCGTTACGTTTCTACGAACTGACCCTTTCTATATTATTGATATTAGTAACCCCTTTGAGCCTGCCGTTACAGGCGAGCTTGAGATCCCAGGTTTCTCAACACAGCTATTCCCTGTGAATGAAAATTACATTCTAGGTATCGGTCAGGAAAACGGCCTTAAGCTTGACCTATATGACGTCAGTGATATCACTAACCCGGTTCAAAGCAGTCAATATCTCTTTGAAGCAAACTACTATTCTCCTGCTCTTTATGACCACCATAGTATTGCCATGCTTTATGATCAGAACACTGATTCAATGAAAGTAACACTACCAGCTCAATCCTATGGGATTTCACCTGAAAGTCTTAATGCCGGTTTATACCTATTTGATGTTGACGCCTTAGTCGGAGAAATCAGCATGAATGGTTCACTCCCCACAAGAAATAATGATGGGCTCACTACTAGCTGGAATAGTGTTTACGATACCCGGGCTATTATTGATGGAGACAATTTCCATTATGTCACCCCACAGCCAGTATATTCTGCTCCATGGGCTGACCCGAGCGACGTGTCGGTTACACCATAGCGAGTGGCTACGTAGTACGCTGTGATATATTCTTTCAAAGAATAGTGTGTTGCGTTGATCCGTTGAACCCACAGTGGAAAAAAGCCATTACCTATTGCGTTATGAGGGCATATCAAGAACACCGTTATATAGGGCCGGAGCATTCAGTGCCGAGGTCCAGCCCTTATTTAGTTTGTTTTTATCTAACCCGCCAGCAAACTAATTTACACCTTTCTTAAAATGAGAGTGTCCTATTTATCGGGTCAACTTCATTGGGTTCTTCATTGGGTTTCCTATTAACGGAAATTTAGTTCTTTTAAGCTATGCCCTGCAACAACACTAATAGATCAGCAAGTGTGCCAACCTTCATTTTCTCCATCACATGGGATCTATGTACCTCAATGGTACGATGACTGAGATTCAGTGCATCGGCAATAGCTTTATTGGATTTACCTGAGGTCACCATTTCCAACACCTGCTGTTCACGCCTAGTCAAGGTCGCTAAACGAGAGTTAATTGACTGTATTTTCTTTTGTTCATTTCGCCGACAGCTATCCTTTTCGATCGCCAGGTTAATGCAATCCAGTAGTTTTTGATCGCAAAATGGCTTGGTCAGGAAGTCTTCTGCTCCTTTCTTAATCGCCTCAACAGCCATCGGAATGTCCCCGTGTCCGGTGATAAAGATAATGGGTGTAGTCGAACCTCGATCGAGAAGTTCCTGCTGCAAAGCCAAACCACTTGTACCCGGCATGCGAATATCCGACACAATACAGCCGGGTACATCATTTTCATACTTAGACAAAAAATCTCTGGCTGAGGAGAATGCCACAGCTTGTAATGCCATAGACTTCATAAGGAAAAGTAACGCTTCGCGTACAGAATCATCATCATCAATAATGACAACCAGGGGCGAAGTTAAGGGGAGAGTATCGCGCACCGATCAACCTCCAATAGCGGTGGGCAAAGTAAAGCTGAAAGTGCAGCCCCGGCCCGGATTTCGGCTTAAACGAATTTGACCACCCTGCGCTTCGACTAATGACTGGCAAATAGAAAGTCCCATCCCTAAGCCAGAGTCTTTGGTGGTAAAAAAGGAATCAAACACCTGATCTTGCAACGTCACGGCGACCCCCACCCCGGAATCACAAACAGAGACTTCCGCAGTAGTCGAATCCAGCCTTCGGGTTTTAATGATAACAACTTTATCACCGATCACATCAGACATACTCTCGATAGCATTATTGATTAGATTCAACACCACCTGCTGAACCTGTATAGCCTCAACCATTACCATGAGAACGTCGTCTAGTTCTACCACAAGGCTTACCGCCAGTTCGCGAGCGTGTAGCTCAGCGAGCACGACGACTTCTTTAACCAACTCGTTACAATCGCAAGGTTGACGAATTAATTGCGATTTCTTGGAAAAATTTCGGATACCGGTGATAACTTTGGCCGCCCGCTCCGCCTGAGCGCTCACCTCACCTAAGGCTTGTAATAACTCGTCCGGATCTTTCAGGCCTGTATTAATCATTCGGCTACAACCCTGAGCATAGGACGTAATCGCGGCCAACGGCTGGTTGATTTCGTGGGCAATGCCGGTCACCATCTCACCAAGAGTAGAAATTCGAGCCACATGGGCCAGTCGTTCCCGGAGCTGCTGAATCTCCGTCTCCTTCTTCTGAGTCTGCTGCTCGTTGTGCTTTTGAAGCGTAAGGTCGCGAATAATACCGATAAAATAACTGCCATTCCCGGCGAGCCGATCATCCTCGATATGGCCCACGGAAACATGGATGGGAAAACAGTGTTTGTCTTTTTTTTGACCATTTAGCTCTCGACCAATACCAATAACCTTACGCATACCGGTTTTGTTAAAGCGGCCAAGATGATTATCGTGTTGATCACTATCAGTACCTGGCATCAGAATTTTAATGTTTTTGCCTACCAGTTCGTCGCTCTCATAACCAAACATCCGGGTGATGGCCTGATTCACTCTTTGAATAGCACCCTGCTTATCGATAACAACGATGCCATCCACCGCAGCATCCAATACCCCGCTAAACAAGTCATAAGGAGCGTCTTTAAGGTCCATGTGAATTGATCCTGTATATTGCTATGTTTGTACCGCTATAGGCTATGGGAAAATTTTGATCATACCCGATGTCTCATCCAAATATTAGCTTTGATGGCTAAACTACGGGTTTGCCCGCATAGATTAAGCGTAAGCTCTAATTGTATTCACCCTATCCCGGCACATATGATGACTAAAACGGCATATAACAATACTGAGCCCGTGGTGATATCGACGTAGCTTGCCGGCATTTTTGCAAAACAAATGCATAGAGCATTAATGACTCGTCCTCGCTTAAAGTTTACATATTAAAGGCCTGCAATGAAAAAGATCCTCGTGCTAGCGACCTCCCTTTTACTGAACGCCTGTGGAAACTCAGGTAGTGGCGGCTCAGATGGGGGCGGCTCAAGTAGTGGTGACTCAGATAGTGGCGGTTCAGGTAATACTGACGGCCAGCACTTCAGCATGGAAATGCAAAGTATGAACCTCTGTGGCCAGACATCCCCAACTAGCAACTACGAAGTCATCGCTTATACAGATGATGGCGGTATTATTTCCCGTCACCAAGCAAACAATAGTGGTCAGGTGCAGGCCACTTTCGACCAGTCACATGTCAACTTGGCGATTGTGCGTGATAAGGGCGCGGACACCTCTGACAAAAAGAATCTGGATATTACCGTTCTTGCTAAATATCCTGTAGGCGACTTAGGAACCTTGACCTTAAGAACAGGTGATACTGATGGCTGCCAGTGCCAAACGACAACGGTTTACGTTATTCCAGGTGGACTGAACAGTGAGAAACTTAACCTGCCTTATTCGGGTTTTACGGTGTCTACTGATGAAAGTCGATTTGACAATACTCAACTGTGCAAAGTTGAAGAGGGGGTAGAAGCTCTCTTGGTGGCCAATCATCTCGATAACGATAGTGGTTTTATCTACTACTCAACCATAGCGGATCCCAGCCAGTACATAATTGAGCCAATGGAAGCGATCCCTGTATTTCCTCGGGACGTTGGCCAAGTGGGGCGCGCAATAACGGTAAATACGACTGATCAAGCCAGCCACCAGATCAATTACGTGACTGACCAGATCTATGATTATTCTGTGCCTGATAAGTCTGATGGAAGTATTAATGTGCTTGATCACCAGCGGGTAGAAAAAATTGAATTTCATGCCTACAGTGTATTGGATCTAGTGACGCCATCTAGACCAGTAAGAGTGTGGGGGGGCCATGTGCCATTGACGGACGACACGACTGATATTTCCTACAGCAAGCCTGAGTTCGAGCCTGAATTACTTAGCGCTTTACTAGACGACCCCACTTCAGCTTACAACCTTGATGGAGACGCGCATCGAGTGCTCACGCGTTATATAGAGCTTTTGCGCCCAGATCATACAATTGATGAGTGGCACTATATCTTACCTAGCCGAAGCAATGATGGCTTGTACTTTGAACTCCCTGCTGACTACCTGGAAGCGCTACCTGAAGGCAGCCAGTACCAGGACCTAGCAACGATAACACATTTCTGGGATCTCAATGAGATTCCGGTGCTTAACTCATTGGATGAGTTTTATCAATCTGACTGGTTGAAGGTACTTCTCCCGATTAAATCTCCGGTTAGGATTCGCCCCCCTGCCGCTTACTCTTACGTTTCTCTTGAGTTTTGGAGTTATTAAAAGCTCTTTTTTGTACCGGGCAGGGCGCTCATTTGATGCCTAGGCATCAAATGGAAAGTCAGCATGTATGTACAAAGGCACAATAACGACGCCGTATTCATATACCTGTATAACGGCCTTCTATTGAGTGTCACTTATTGCTTTGAGCAAAAGCAATCATTCGTTTTTTTACTTAAGTGCTAGATCAACAAAGTTAAAATTGATCTCCGATTTCTGATTTGAGTGTAGGCATCCGACGATATAAATTAAGGGTTCTCTTGTCTAACAGAGCTTCGAATACCTAACAGAGCTTCGAATACCTAACAGAGCTTCGAAATTAAAGCTGAAGTTTCATATTAATTCGTTTGCTTCACCGCTTTCCAGGCTGCAGTGGCAAGATGTTCTCCATATTCTGTAATGGGCGTTTTCGACTTTCCGGATAGCCAGCTACGCGCATAACTCATACTTGGCCCTATGATTAGAGGGGGGTAGAGCTCAGTAGGTAAGCAGGTTATTTCACCTGATTGTATATGCGGCTGAAACCAGTTTCTGATTGATTTTCGAAACGCTTTGTTGATCTCCTCAAGTTGCTTGGTTGATTCACCTTTGACTATCTGAGAGTTAGTGTGAAGTATAAAACGGGTCCAATCTGGGTGCTCAGCAATCCAGTTGACTAAACAGAATACCACTGATTTTACTCCATCCTCAGCGGAGGACGTTTTTTGCAGCACTCCAATCAATCGCTCGTTGTGATCATTCATTCCAAGAATAAATAGCTCACCGGCTATTTCTTCTTTATTACGAAAGTGGTGGTACATACTGCCGACACTGGCACCAGAATGTTTCCTAATCATGTCAATCGTAGTGTTTGCATACCCGTGTTCAGTGAAGCACGTCAGTGCCGCCTCTAATACTTCCTGGCGCCGGAGTGAATGTTTTTTATTGTTGTAAATCATTTTACTGAACGACCTGATTAATTTGGAAAACTGTCACTAACGTTAGATGTGAGCGAACAAGTGAATAATGATAATGGAATAATCGCTTATTGACTAGAATAATGTTCTAGAATATTATTCTAGCAAGCCCTAATGCACCGTTTTGTTGAGACTATTACTACATATGGATAGGGTGACCCAAATTTTTAGTCGGTCTAAGTGAAATAACTTCAGGAGTATTTATGGTTAAAAATAGCGTGCTGGGAATTATTAAATATCGATGGTTGGTACTTTTCTTATCTCTGTGTGCCGTTGGGGGGGCTGCACTGGGTCTAAAGCATCTTGAGGTCGTGACTGACTATGAAGTGTTTTTCGATGGCGACAATGAACGGCTAATAGCAAATCGCAACAATGAAAACTCCTTTGGACGGCGAGACTCTGTTCAGTTTATTTTAAGCGTAAAATCGGGTTCCATTTTTCAGCCTGAAATACTGTCTGTGGTTGAAGAACTGACGGAAGCTGGTTGGCAAATTCCTTTTTCAAAGCGTGTGGATTCTCTCACTAACTTTCCTTACACCCGGGCTGAAGGTGATGATTTTTTTGTAGATGATTTATTTTCAGATTCAGTAAATATGTCGGCTAGTGAGATTGATGCTCGTCGTAAGTTTGCATTGAATGAGCCGTCTTTGGTGAGTGCCATTAATCAAACACAAAACTTTACCGGTGTTTTGGTGACGATTAATTTACCCGAAAATAACTCGGCCGCGACTCAGGAAATTTCTCAATATGTTCTTAATCTGACAGATCAATTTAAGGCTGACTACCCTGATATTAATATTGATGTCTCAGGTTCAATCCTACTCAATAATGCTTTCTTTAAGGCCTCAACAAGCGGAACGGCTAAATTATTATTAGTCATGTTTGCTTTGATGCTGGTAGCTGTAGGGTTTTTACTGCGTTCAGTGGTAGTCACCATTGCGATATTAATACTGACAATTCTCTCGATTCTTAGTGGTGTCGGTCTGGCGACTTGGATGGGGATCCCTTTAACTGGCCCATCCTCTTCAGCTCCGATCATTATATCGGCCTTAGCCGTGGCCAATACTGTGCATATTATGGCTATATTATTGAAGAAAATGATTGAGGGTGAAACTAAGTTTGACGCGATTGCAACGACCGTGAAAGTGAACTTTCAGCCCGTTGCTTTAACGTCGTTAACGACCGTTATTGGTTTTTTGTGTTTAAATTCGAGTGATGTTCCGCCCTATCGATTTTTAGGCACCACGGCTGCTTTAGGGGTCGCTTCATCCTTGTTTTTGACGTTTACATTTTTGCCCGCTCTTCTGTCAATTATGCCTATCAGGGTAAACAAAAAATCGCCTAAGGCCATTTCCGAGTCTGATTACTGGACCTCATTTGCCGACTTTGTTGTAGAGCGACGTAAGGTATTATTTTTGTTTTGTCTTGTGGCAGCGTTGCTGGTAAGTCCACTAGCCTTAAATAACAAAGTGGATGACCGTTTATTAAGGTATTTTGACGAAGACGTGCCTATCCGGGCCAACTCAGAAGTGGGTATGGAAAACTTAGCGCCGTTTTACGCTCTGAGTTATGGAATCACATCGATAGAAGATGGCGGGATTGCTGAGCCTGAGTATCTCAGATACCTGGAAGCGTTTTCTGAGTGGATAAGGGCGCAACCTGAAGTCATGTATCTTTCAACTTTGTCCGATACTATGAAGCGAATAAATCGTTCTATGCATAGTGATGATGAACAGTGGTATAAAATACCTGATGACCGTGATTTGGCCTCGCAATACCTGCTGCTGTATGAGCTCTCTTTGCCCTACGGTCAGGATCTGACGAATCAAGTTGATATTAACAAGTCATCCACTAAAGTCTTGGTTGGTTTTCGTGATATTTCCAGTAATGAAATGAAAGCGTTTGGCCTCAGGTCAGAGGCATGGATGGCTGATAATTTACCTGACTATATGCAAGTGCCGGCAACAGGCCCACCGTTATTATTTGCTTATATATGGGAGAGTGCCACTAAGAGTAATCTTATTGGTATGGTGATGGCTGTATTACTCATTTCGATCGTGATCGCCATTGCGATGAAGAGTATCAAGTTAGGCTTGATCAGCCTGATTCCAAACTTAATACCTGCAGCCATGGCATTTGGTGTTTGGAGCCTGATCAACGGTCAATTGGATATTGGCTCGTCTATCGTGGCGGTCATATCGTTCGGCATAATTGTCGACGATACCATTCATTTCTTAAGTAAATACCAGTATGCAAAGAACAATGGTTCCAGTGCCGAAGATGCCGTACGTTTTGCATTTACAACGGTGGGAAGAGCTTTGTTAGTAACCACGGTTGCATTAGTGATCGGTTTCTCTGTGTTGACATCGTCAAGCTTTACCCTGAATAGTTCTATGGGACTATTGACCAGCATAGCGATTTCTTTTGCCTTGATTTTGGACTTTTTGTTATTGCCATCATTGCTTATTTTCATGGATCGTGGGCTTGCCCAAGTTTCTAAACCGGGGCTTAATGAAGAGGCGTCTATTGATCAAGTGCCTATTAAGTTAACTGCCCACTAAAATAATTAAGCTAAGAGTGACGATATTCTTCTAGCAATCACAGCTTTTGACCCTGATCAAACCTTGATTTCTTTACTTAAACATAAAGGAATTGAGGTTAGGCTTAGGGCGACGCATTCAAAATTAAAAATAGTGACCGATGAAATCTTTGATGTAGTCGACAGTGCTAATGACAGCTCTCAAATTAAAAACTTCGCATTTTCCTTTACGAAAGTAACTGTTTCGGCCTGTATAATAAAACCTATATTCGTACTGAATTAAGTCTGATTATGGCACGGTCATTCCATAAATGGGCAAGTGCAGCTCTTGTCGGACCGTTTATATCATTGCTATTACTGTTTAGTGGCGCGGTATTATTAAACCATTCAAGATAGGTTTTCATCTCCGTTGGAACCATATCAGCTGGTGGTGCAGCGTAATGCAGTTTCTCGTAGCCAATATTTCCAGAAACGATCTCCATCCGCTCATCTCGCCAAGTTCCAACAACAATATCACGGCCAATAAGTCTTTTTCCGTCACCAAGCACTTCCTTGTGCCAGGTAAATAAAATGGCTTCATCTAATGGCTTATTAATAGGTGTGCGGGAAGCTAGCAAAAGATTGGCTACACCATCTGCCTTTCTATCATGCTGGCGACTCGCCTGGCTTATTCCCAAGTTTCGCTTTAGCGACTGACGTACGCTATCTCGAGTTAGGTGCTCACCTTCGATCGCAGAAGTAGAAATGGCTTCAGATACTAATACATCAAGTTGTGCTTCTAGTTGAATCGAGTCACTTAGGGCGGCATGCATTCCATAAAGTTGACCACATGCGTCATCATAACGACGCAAAAGTATGTCTAAGCCTGAAGACTCAAAATAGAATTTCGGCCAATTTTCTTGTTGCCAAACCCTCTTATGCGATTTATCAGTCATGATCCGATTATCTGTCTATTAGGATCTTAATAATGTAGTTATATGATCCGAATGCATCAACAATTGGCTCATAAGACTGCATAGCAATAGAGGTAGTTGGCAAAGTTTTTCGATTAATGCTTTTGAATAATGCTTACTAAGTATGTCTAAGCAATTGCTAGTTGCGGTCATTTTGGAAATTTTTGCCGTCAAATATAGAGTATGTAACTGTCTTTATTGGAAAACTATTGAATCCAATATGCTAAAGGAGGAGGGGGCAGCGATGACGCAGACAAGCACTACAATGACTAGGTCTGAGCCAAAGCTGCCACTCAAGGTTGTATAGTTTTGACTGGTGATGCCTTGGAGGTCACAAGGGAAGACGCATAGAAAATTGTATATCTCAGGATAAAAACAGCCGAATTATTCGATTCAGAAACGCTGACTAAAGAGCACAAAGCTAATACAGCAAAAGCGATCATTTTAACGCCGCTGAAATGCCCTGTAATGCCTTTTTTGTCTTTTTTAAGACTAAGTCGGCTTTTCTTCGCTGACAAGCATGTCTATGAATTTTGCAAACCGCCTCTGTCTGGTTTCGGGTTTCTTCGCACTTGTCAATCCGTGCGCGATGACATAATGACTCGATTTGGTGAGTGTCTCAAAGAATTGTTTCGCCTTCGGCTTGCTATCTAGTGCTGATAAGAAATCCGCCGGCACTTTCATTTCACTTGCCGCATAGGCGTTCTCCCACCGGCCGTCTGCTTGGGCGGCACGAACGTGCATGAGTCCTGACTCCGTCATCCGGCCCTCGTTTATCAAACGCTCCACATGCTCTCTGTTCCTTTTTGACCAGTTGCTTCGCGCTTTTCTTGGAGTGACCCGCTGGAGATAGGCTTGGTCATCGATTGACTTCTTGACGCCATCGATCCAGCCCCAGCACAGCGCCTCAATTACGACATCGTCCCAAGTCACGCTCGGAATCCCAGTCTTTATCTTGAATATCTTCACCCACAGTTCACTTTCGATGGCGTGATTCACCTTAAGCCACCGGCCAAGATCACTCGGCGATGCAAAGGTCATGATTCTCACTGGATCGGGTTCAGGCATAAAACTAGATTCTCTTCGGCATAACAGTATGTTTAACGATCCCTTGGTCCGTTAAACAATTATTGTGTTTCCTATAAAATATTTGTTTTTTTGTTTTATATCAATCTACTAGTTCATTTTATGCTTCTTCCCGTGAGGAAAAAAAGTGAACTATTGATCCGTTCATTGCGATACAATACTTCTACAATTATCTTATTTCTGTTAGAAAACAGAACTTTAGCTAAGGTCAAAGGAATTTCAATAGATAAAAAACGGACCTTTTCTGGTTAAGAAAATAACCCAGATATAATTTCTGTATGGAAACATGTCTTCAGAAAGATGCTGAGCGAGTGACAGTCAAAATTTCAAATAGAACAGACCCAAGATACTGAAAGGAATAGTCTCAAATGGTTTAAACGTGGCAGGGTTTGTCGCAGAGACTCGTCTTCTGGAACGGACGTCAATGGCAGATTACGACAAGTAAGTCCTTAAGTTAACCACACGCCCTACAGGACTTTAGAGGCTTGCATTGAGTGTGAGTTCAAATGGTCGATGCAACACATGATTGAAATATCCATAAAAGTGAAAAAATAGATTTTTCGCGCACTACTTATTAAAGCAATTCTCGCTCAACTAAATGATTTTGTGGAGTCATGTTTTTATGCAATACGCCAAAGACAACTATTTTTTGCTTATGCGTGAAATAATATATGACGTGGCTTGCATGAGTAAAACTGAATACCTCAGGCCCTGCATCTGGTCCTGATTTTCCAAGGGCTGGAGTTTCTGCTAGAAGTTTAATTATTTGTCTAAGGTCAGATATATGTTTTTGTGATTGCTTGATGCCCCATTGTTTTATCGTAAAGCGGCGTATTTTAATTAGGTCTGCTTTTGCATCTGGGGTTAAGCGAAATATGCTCATTAATCGTACTGGCCAGCATCTAATTCATCAAAAAAAGAATCACCATCAACAGTATTGCCTGAGTCGACATCAGCCTTTGCTTGAGCAACTCTTGATTGTAAAAGTTGAAGTTTAAGCGCCTCAATGCTGTCGTATTCATCCATCGATATGACAACAGCAACTGGTTTTCCGTTTTTATTGATTTGAATTGGGGCACGCTGAGCTTTTAACAGCATATCGCCAAACTGAGTTTTTGCTTCATTAGCAGAAAGTGCATCCATTGTCGGAATCTCATAAAATCGTTCGATTCGTTCATTATGGTCGATTACCGCAAGATGCGTCGAGCTTTAGGGTGTTGAGAAATATTACACTTACTTATATTCAATATTGAAGAGCGTTGATCGTTTCACTTTTTAAATTAATTGGAATGAGGGAGTGTGCGTGCAGTTAGTAAATCAAGATAGAACCGAGTTGGAGAGGCTTTCTCTAAGCCTAAGCAGACGCTAATACACTTGCTTATTTTTGAAACTGAGTAACCTGGAGTTCGAAAAGTAGTAAATATCAAGCAATAAGTTTTATTTTATATGAAGCAAGTTTTACTCTTTTTGATATTTGTCTAGCGCTAACTGATAGTGAGTAGAGCGGCCACCACCCTGTGAAAAGAGGCAGTTCAATTTAGCTAGCTCTCTAGTTAGTGGTTGTAGGTTTCGATACACCGGTTAAATTGATGTATTTTGGCTGTCAGTGAGTTTAGTCAGGCAAGTTACTTCCTTATCATATGTCACGAAAATGTATATTTATAGTCAGTCTCCTTATGCAATTTTAGAACTAGTTTAAAGCTATCTATTCCAAAAATTTATTTGACTGTGAAGTCTATAACAGTTCTGGGCTTAATTTGAGTGTATAAAAGTTCTTGCTTCATAAACAAATAAACAAATAAACAAATAAACAAAAATAATATTCAGGGAATAGTTATGGAAAATACAGCACCGAGTGCCGTTAATGATGTTAAAACCGTTAACGCCGGTTTTAACGGCGAATCCACCTATTGGTTTGGTCTCGATTTTTATAAATTGATCACCAATGATTCAGACGCTGAAGGCGATGCCATCAGTATTACTTCGGTTGACGGTCAAGCTTTAATCGACGGCACAGTTACCGTTACCGGTAGCAACGGCGGCACCTTTACGGTCTTAGCCGACGGCACCGTTTATTTAGATGCCTCTACCGGTTTTGAAACCTTAGCAGTCGGCGAAACACTGGATACTGCGGTGACTTATACCGTCACGGATGCCAATGGCGCATCATCTACTG
>Ga0209290_1000690_pt1 | contig 21492 bp, 18 predicted proteins | sample EN1Hudsemesocosm_2_FD_184632 | JGI IMG/M metagenome (GOLD analysis project Ga0209290, IMG submission 184632) | Methane-oxidizing microbial communities from mesocosms in the Hudson Canyon - EN10B Hudson Canyon (SPAdes) (version 2) | ecosystem: Environmental > Aquatic > Marine > Cold seeps... | reverse complement strand
TGATTAATAGTAGCTTTCGACCTGATTAATAGTAGTTTCCGACTTGATTAATAAGTAGCCTCCGTCTTTATTTTTCGCAGTTACAGATAATAAAGGCAAGTTTTTATCAGAATATGCAAAAAATGACTTTGAGAATAAAAAATGAAAATTGTCGCTGATGAGAATATTCCTTTGCTTTCTCGCTTTTTTGGCGAGTTTGGTGAGGTTGTCCAATTACCCGGTAGAGAAATTAAGGCGGATGACCTTAAGGATGCAGATATTCTGATTGTTCGTTCTGTAACGAAAGTGAATAAAACACTTTTGGCACAGAGTAAGGTCAAATTCGTTGGCAGTTGCACCATCGGTATGGATCATATTGATACCGCTTATTTAGAAGAGCGAGAGATCAAATACGCTAATGCACCCGGCAGTAATGCAAACTCTGTGGTTGAGTATGTGATTAGCTGTCTATCTATTTTGACTGAGACGCATGGCCTGAATTGGGATACCTTGTCTGTCGGTATTGTCGGGTATGGAAATGTCGGAAGTTTACTCGGAAAGCGTCTAAAAAAACTCGGGATAAGTTTTAAAGCATGCGACCCATTTTTAGATGGCGCTGCTTTTGAAGATCAAACCATTGTTAGTCAAGATCAAGTGCTGGCATGTGATATTGTTACTTTGCATGTTCCGTTAACCCAAGATGGGCCATACCCAACCTACCATATGATTAATGCGGACCTGCTGTCTCGTTTTCGTGATGATCAAGTCCTTATAAATACCAGTCGTGGCGCTGTTATCAGTAATGACTGTTTAGACAGGCACCTAGCACAAAATAAAGCTATTACTACTATACTTGATGTGTGGGAAAACGAGCCCACCATTCTTCCATCATTAATGGATAAGGTTTTTTTAGGTACGCCACATATTGCGGGCTATAGCTATGATGGGAAAGTCACAGGGACTGAAATGATATATCATGCTCTCTGTCAGTTTTTAGGTCTGCCAACTCGACATACTTCTGGTCAGTTTCTTGAAGAACCTTCTCTTTCAAAAATGGCATTTACCTCTATGGCCGATGTCGATTGGTCAATACATACGGCAATACGTGCCTGTTTTGATGTCAGGCATGATCATAGCTTGTTGCGAGCCAGTATGCGCCTACCTGCTGAAGCACGAGAGGCTGCATTTGACTCCTTTCGTAAAAACTATCGGTGTCGAAGAGAGTTTTCGGGCGTTAAAATTCAACTTAAGCAAGCAGATTCTGAGCTACATACTAAATTCAAAGCCTTAGGCTTTAATGTGAAATCCTAGTGCTTCAAAATTAAATCCATACTGGATTGCTTAAAATGGTATTTATTTGATAAAAAAAGATAAGGTGGCAGGCGGTTCTTCACTTGAGAAGGAAAACGATGAGTCTACGAGCTTAGCTTCATTAGGGATAGCAATTGGTACAATATTTACCATTGAAACTATATCTCCTGTCCGAAAATACCCCGTTCATCTTTTAGGGTATTCAGAGCATCGTAGTATTTTTATCTCTAGCCCTTTGCGTGAGGGTAAAGAGGTCTTGTTAGATAAAGACTGCACATTAACGGTACGCTTATTAATCGGAAAAACTGTTTGTGCATTCCAAACTAAAGTCTTATATCGTTCCATTCAGCCCTATACTTATTACCACTTAGCTTACCCAGTTGAGATTGAGGCCTTGCAGGTCCGCAATTCCGAGCGTGTGGATACGAAAATAGAGGCAGACATAGACAGTGACTTCGATATTGTTGGCGAGTGGCCAAAGCCTGCATTAATCAATAACCTTAGTAAAACTGGCGCGAAAATGACATCGCCATATTCATTAGGTGATAAAGGGCATGAGCTCTTGGTTACTCTCCAACTATCAGTTAGTGGTATGGATAAGAGGGTGTGTTTGCCTAGTCTCATACGTAATATTGAAGTCAATGCAGGCGTTGAAGTTGGGCACGAAGGGCGCTATGTCGTCGGAGTTGAATTTGTTAATTTGACTGATGAGCAGCGTTTAACGCTTTCGACTTATATTTATGAGCACAATCGCTGATAAATTATCTATAGGCAAGGGTTTTGCAAAAACATAAAAAAACTATTTTTAGTTTGGGCTTAATTGTTAATCCACTTGCCGGTTTGGGTGGCCCGGCAGGCCTGAAAGGTAGTGATCATAAAGATACTATGGAAATTGCATCTCAAAGAGGTGTTAGTTCAAAAGTACATCGACGTGTCAGTGCGGTGCTTGAGGGTTTAAATCAAATAGAGCTAAATTCAGACCTTGAAGCTATTCACATCTTTACGGCAAGTGGGGAAATGGGGGGCGATATTTGTGAGGCGTTTTCTCAAAACTTTGCTATCGAGACAATCTATCAGTCCCCAGACAAGACCTCTTCTCAAGATACCTTTCTTGCTGCTCAAAAAATTAAACAAGCAAACGTAGATCTTTTAATTTTTGTAGGCGGTGATGGTACTGCGCGTGATATTTATCGGGCTGTTGGGGAAACGCAAACGGTATTAGGCTTGCCCGCAGGTGTAAAAATGCACTCAGGTGTATTTGCAGTGACGCCCAAGGCGGTTGTGTCAGTCATTGACAGTATGTTAAATCATCGTTTGGTAGCCGCTTCTATGGCAGAAGTAAGAGATATCGATGAGGATGAGTTTGTACAAGGACGGGTACGAACTAAACATTACGGTGAAATGTTGATACCTGATGACCAGCTCTTGGTACAGTCTGTAAAGTGTTCGGGGCTTTTAGATGATGAATTAATGCTTGAGGAACTTTGTACTTTTATTGCAGAAGGTATTCAGGACGACGTTTTATATATTTTAGGCTCGGGTGGTACTTTAAAGTCGCTGAAGACAATGATTGGCGTAGATGAACCTACCTTGTTAGGTGTTGATGTTTGGTACAATGGTAAGGTGTTGGCGCTAGATGTTTATGAGAAGCAGCTCTTTGAGTTAATTCAAACAAGCTCGAAAGTAAAAATTATTCTTTCAATAATAGGCGGACAGGGTATTGTGCTTGGCCGAGGCAATCAGCAAATAAGTTCTCGTATTATTGAGCAGGTAGGCACTGAGAATTTACAGTTTATTTCTACCCAGAATAAAATCCTGGCTCTTGAAGGGCGGCCTTTAAGGGTCGATAGTGGGTCTGACAAGCTTGATCGAGAACTCTCTGGCTTCCATAAAATTATTTGTGGTTATGAAGATGCCTTACTATATGAAATTCGCTATCTAGATTAATTTTATCTTAGCTTTCCTGTTAACTCAGTTTACTTGTTAGTTCGGATAAGCGCTTTTTCTGCAGACCAGATTCAGTAAAGTTTTCAGCTTGTAACCATTCTTCGAAACATGCTTTTAATGCTTTCCATTCGTGGTCAACAATTGAAAGCCATGCAGTGTCACGGTTATGTTCTTTAACCACCTGAGCTTGTCTAAAAGTCCCTTCGTATTTGAAACCATATCGCTTAGCGGCAGCTATTGAGGGTAAGTTAAGGTCATTGCATTTCCATTCACAGCGACGGTAGCCGAGTTTGAATATAGCATCGATCATCAGATAAATCGCTTCAGTCGCTGCCGGTGTTTTTTGCAGCTTGGGTGAAAAACTTAAGTGGCCTACTTCAATTGAGCCAGACTGAGGCATCATTCTTAAGTAAGCACAAAAGCCTAAAGCCTCTTCTTGCTCAATAGACTGAATGCAGTAAGCAAGACTGGATTTCCGCCAATTTAAATTAAGTGTGTCTATTAAATCTTCAAAGTCTGATTGTGATTTGAACGGGCCGTAGGGTAGGTAAGTCCAATGCGCATCATCTGTACCAGAAAAGGCTGAATGTAATGAAGGGGCGTGTGCTGAATCCAGTTTGACTAGTTGGCAGTATCGCCCTTTTAAGCACTGCGTTACTTCAGCTTCCTGAACAGTTTGTGGCGTTTTCCAGTTCTTTACTTCTAAACCAATTTTCTGGCCGTGAATATTTGTATCTTTCAAGGTTTCTATCCTTTTAGTAGTGAAAGTATTCTAAAAGTAAATATATTGGGTCGCAAAATAACTGAATGCTCATACCTCAAAGCTAGGAGTTGGTATGTATAAGATGTTGCATGGCCAAACCTAGTTGACTCGAAGTACCGTGTTTCATTATATGGTTTAAGGTATCTATATTTGGCAAGCCCTTTAGGCCTGCTTTGAGTGGGTAAATGCTGTCGGTGATCGCGTTGATATAGTCATCATGGCAGATACTCGACATCAACCTTAAGCCCTTAGCTGTTAGGACTGATTGGTCAATCGCTTCTTGTCGAAGTGTGCTTTCAAAACTAATGTATTGTTCTTTTTCTAACCATAACATTGCGCCAAAACAACTTTGTGAACGATCGCTGTGAATGCCGTATTCATCAGGTTGGTCTGGGCCCGAAATGTCTTCAACAAAGACATTGCACTTTTTAGGAAAAGCTTGGTAAAGTTGTTTTAGAATTTTTGTGCAATCTAAAAAAAACTCTTCTATATGGATATCAAACATAATCTATTTTCTTATTTACCGCTAACGATTAAATTAATACTAGTGAGCGTTGTACCTGATCGATTTTGCTAAACAGCAAGGTCATACCAGCTAAAAAATACCGGTATGACAGGAAATTGAGTCGTGCATTTCTTAAGAAGATTCATTAGCTGGCAATTGTTCATAGCCTTTGAGAAATGTCTCAAATCGGTTAATAGCATCTACTAACACGTCAACGCGTGGTAAAAATACAAAACGGAAATGCTGCTGGTCTTTTAAATTAAAGCCCGTGCCATGGACGATCAGAATGCGTTGTTGTTTTAATAAATCCAAAACCAGTTGTTCATCATTAAGAACAGGGTAGATCTCAGGGTCTAATTTTACAAACATATACAATGCGCCATCAGGTTTAACGCATGAAACGCCTTTGATTTTATTGAGCTTATTCCACGCAAGTTCACGTTGTTCCCATAAACGCCCGCCAGGCACGATTAAATCATTAATACTTTGATAGCCACCTAATGCCGTTTGAATCGCATATTGAGCCGGCACATTACAGCAAAGACGCATTGATGCCAGCATATCTATACCATCAATAAAGTCAGATGCGTTATGTGTTGGTCCAGTAATCATCATCCAGCCTGAACGGTACCCCGCAGCTCGGTAAGCTTTTGATAAACCATTATAAGTCAGTGTAATGACGTCTTCAGACAGGGATGCGAGCGGTGTATGTGTTGCGCCGTCATAGAGTATCTTGTCGTAGATTTCATCTGCTAGGAGTAAAAGTTTATGTTCACGAGCGACTTCTACTAACTGCTTAAGCAAACTTTCAGGGTAAACAGAACCTGTTGGGTTGTTAGGGTTGATGACAACCAATGCTTTCGTGTTATCACTAATTTTACTCTTAATGTCTTCAATATTAGGGTGCCAGTTATTTTCTTCGTCACACTGATAATGAACCGGTTCGCCGCCACTTAATGTAACTGCCGCTGTCCAGAGAGGGTAGTCAGGTGAAGGAATCAAAACTTCATCGCCGTTGTTTAACAGCGCTTGCATAGACATCACAATTAATTCACTTGCGCCATTGCCGAGGTATATGTCCTCAATATCAACACCCAAAATCTTCTTTGACTGGTAATGTTGCATGACCGCTTTACGTGCAGAGTATAAACCCTTGGAGTCACTGTAGCCCTGAGCATTAGGCAAATTACGGATAACATCAGTTTGAATTTCTTCAGGTACATCGAACTCGAAGGGGGCAGGGTTGCCAATGTTCAGTTTTAGTATTCGGTGACCCTCTTCTTCTAGGCGCTTGGCCTCACGCGCTACCTCTCCACGAATGTCGTAGCACACATTATCGAGCTTGGAGGATTTCTTAATAATTTTCATGACGAATGAGACCTAGTAAATATGGGGTAAATGCTTTTCTTTATTCTAATGAATTACACGAGATATGGAATGTAAACTAGCAGAAATTATGTGTTTTATTTCAAAAGATAATAATTATTTTGAATTAAACAAAAATTTTGAGCTGCTTAATTGTTTACCCCTCTGAATAGCTCAGTTTCATACTTATTCTTATTCTTATCCAGCCAGTTTTCTATGGTTAGGCCGTACGGAGACAGAATTCTTTCTAATTGACCGTTTTTAAATAGTTGATAAATTCCGGAATCAAGTGCATTTGCCCATTTTTCTTTATTTATAGACTTAAGTGAAAAAGCTAAATGGACGTTGTCGACAGACTCTAAACAACCAGCGATACTAAAATCTTGTTCCATACCTCGTTTCTTTAGTTCGAAAGCGATTACATTTCTGTCTTCAGCAAATGTGTCGATACGGCCTAGTTGCATTAGTTTAAATAAACGCCCGTGCACATCTGTGCCCGCTAAATTTACAAGCTTATCAGTGCTGGCATGGTCTTTAACCCATTGATCAAGGGGGTCAGTAGCAAAGCCATAACCGTTTATCCAACCAAACGTCTTGTTATGAAGAGAATCGGTAGATTTATACTCCCAGTTCTTATTGCTTAGCTTATAAATGCATACTTGAGAGCGGCCCAAAGGCGTGTTTGGAAAATAATAGAGAGGCTCACTATTTTTATTGCGCGACATGCCGATAATTCCGTCAAGCTTTCCTAGTTGAACCAAACGTTTAGCGCGCGCCCAATTTATGATTTTGTAATCAAGTTTATAGTTAGATAATGCCAAAGCAGCGCTGGCAATATCGACCATTAAGCCTTGATTCTCATCATAAGGGTCGCAATTGTAGGGGCACCAAGGGTCGGCACCGATAGAGATCGTTTCTGGGTTAGCTTTGGACACAGAACTCAACAATAGAATGAAAAGAGATACTATTAAAGAAGAGATAGTCTTGGAACTTTTCATTAAATTAAAGGCCATTGAACGTTTCCAGTATTCATTTAATTTAAGTCTAGTTGATTTCTAAGCTTAAGAAAGTGTGTTTTGCTCGTTGGTTTGTTTCAAGTATTCTGCGGGGTTCATGTCAAATTCTGTTTTAAAAAAACGACGGAAACCAGAACTTGTCTGAAAGCCAAGTTGCTCGGCGGTATAGTCAATACTTTGTTGTTCCTGGATAAGATAAATTTTGCTTAATTCGCGCCTTGCCAGGTTAGCTATGTGTGAGAATGAAGATTCATGTTTGTTTAGCTTCTTTTGTAAACCTCTAACAGAAATATTTAATTTAGTAGCAAGTTTTTGGCTATTAAACGATTCAGGGTGGTTGAGTATTAGAAAGGAGACGGCTTTATGTTCAAAGCTGCTTTGTCGTTCAGGTGAGCGCATTTCATCCAGGCACTTATTTAAATACATTTGGTGAAGTGTCGGGTTACTGGACGATAAGGTCTTGTAAATGCATTGTTCATCAAACTCAACTAGGTTGAGTGGCTGATCAAATAATAGGTTTTCACCGAATAACTGGTGATAATCATTAATATAAGCCGGCTTTGGGAAGTCAAACATGACCCTGGTGGGTTTGAAGCTTGGCGTTGTCGTCTCTCTTATTGCATTGATTAGATAGGAGAAGGATGCTTCAGAACAAAAGCGTCTCTGTTGCTCGTCTATATTATTTTTATAAGGAAAAGTAAGCGCAATTGACGCTATGCCTTTTCTTAGATGTATGAAAGGATAATAACTGGCGCCATGAATGAAAAAAGACTGGCTTACCACTTCAATCGCAGATCTAAGGTTTTGTGCTGTAATTAATATACGCGAGAAATCGCATAAGTTGGAGGGGATTAAATACTTACCAAACTCTATACCAATATTCGATTCAGGTTGTTCTTGGTATACGGACTTAATTAATCGGCCGTAAGCAGATTTAGTCTGCTTACCTGCATTATGATCTGCAATAACACGTTGGATATCCAAGCTGCTTAGCTTTAATTCTTGAGGGATAATCTCAAGAAGTAATCTTGGGTAAATATCATCGAGCATAAAAAGGCCGCATTAACTCACGTTTCAGTCTGGGTATTTCTACTGGTTAATCTTTTATGTGATTAAACTAGTGTAGTACAGAAGCTGTATTTTAAATGCTTTCTTTGTGCTGCCTTGTAAATAGGCGTAGATCTCGTATTCATATTAGTACCAAACAATGTTGTTTTTATCGTTGTTTTTATCGTTATTTTGTTGGCTACAAACTTGAAGGTAAGTAGGATCAAGTTAATGTACTCAGAATGAACTCCTTGTTTAGTTATTATTGCTATTTCAAGTCCTTTAGATACTTAATGTTACACAGAAATTAAATTGAATTAAATTGATCTGGAACAAAAGCGAACGCATAGGTCTGAACTGGGCGCTTTTGGTTGCTATGTCTATTTATAATCATGCTATCTTTTAATCAATAAGTGTTTCATTGATCAAAAAGAATCGCGCATAAAAAATGTAAGATTTTAAACTTTATCTCTTATCAATAATAAGGCAATGACTAGCTGAATTGAACTTTAATGCTATATTTTTAGTTGAAGACTAATTGTATGAAGTCATAGCTAAATATTACAAGTTGATTGAATGACCAAATTAAACCGTATCTTTCTCATTGCTGTCTTTGTACTAAGTTCATTACTTAGTATGACTTCACTAGCTTCAACATTAAAAGTGATCGCAAATGTTACAGTTGAAGAAGAGCAACTCAAGTTAAAAGACTTGAGGTCTATTTACACCATGAAAAAAAGTTTATGGTCTAATGGGGATCGAATTGCAGTGTTTGTATTATCGGATGATAGTGCAACCCATAAAGATTTCTGTCGGAAGTTGCTCAAAGTATTTCCTAGACAACTAGAATCTGTTTGGTATCGCTTGGTTTACTCTGGAACGGGAGAACAGCCCGTTGCAGTGGGTAGTGAAGAAGAAATGTTAGAACTGGTTGCAAAAACACCTGGAGCAATTGGATATACTCGGTCAGAGACGTTACATGAAAAAACAAAAATTATTACTATTAAGTAGCTTGCTGCTAGGAATGTTATCGGGAGCAACTTTTGGGAATGAATCAGAGCAAAGCGATTGGTTTCAACGAAATAACTGGAGCGCATTTGTAAGTCAAACAGCTATATATAGTAGTGACTATAATTTTTTAAGCCAATCGGATGATGCGCTTTCATTTGATATGTGGGAAGCAGGATTTTTATTTTCAACGGCGGTGAAAAATAAATTGACCTTTTCTGCTCAAGTTTTAGGCAGAAAAGTGAGTGAGTCAAATGGCAATGACTTACGTATCGATTATGCATTTTTTAGCTACCCCTTATATCAAACGATAAATGATAAAGTTGGCTTAAGGTTAGGCAGAATACGCTCTTCGTATGGTTTATATAATGAGACAAGAGATATACCGCATACACGAACAACGATCGTAATGCCTCAGTCTATTTACTTTGATATGACACGTAATTCATTTTATTCAGCTGATGGTATTGAGTTATTTGGTTATCGTGATTTTGGTGAAAACCGACTTTCGGCCCAAGTCTTTTTGAGTAAACCCGTTGCTGATGAAGGTGAAACAGGTGAGGTGGCAATTTTACAGCCGGAAAATTTGGAGGGAAAAAAAAGCATATTAGCGAAAGTTAGTTATGGCTCGGAGTATGATGGGTTTCGGACATCTTTTACCTATTACCGGCCAGAATATGAAGTCGATGTGACATTCTCTCTGGGCCCAATAACCATTCAAGATAACGACTCATCTTTTTATTCTGAGAGTATGATTACTTCGCTTGAATACAATCAATTCGATTGGGCAATTACTTTTGAATATCTAAGGCACAAATTTTCTCAGAACATTCCAAGTCTTGGAAATATACCCGGTCAAACTGCAGATAATAAAGGTTATGAAGAGGCCTTTTATCTTCGCGGCCTGTTTCGTTTCAATGAGCAATGGGAAACATATTTAGGTTATGACAGCACAGAGCGTCATACAAATGGATCTCTACCCGATAATGAAAAGTGGCATGACATTAATCTTGGCGGATCATTCAGGCCTAATGAAAACTGGCTGTTGAGAGCTGAGGTTCATTATATTGATGGTTTGTCGAGACTATTAAGCCGAGATAACGTTGTTTCTGATAAACAAGATCCTTATTGGGCCGCAGCTATGTTTCAAGTAGCATACAAATGGTAAAGCATAAATGACTGAGCAGACCATGGAAAAACGCTATTTCAGTATCAAATGGCAGGCCTTTAGTCTGACGAGTATTGTGCTGGCCATTATTTGTGGCGCGTTTCTTTTCTTTATTTCTGAGTCGACATTGCGTCAGTTCGAAATTGGTCGCAGCCATATTTATAGCCAAAATAAGCAACAGTTAGACAGCTTGATCGAGGTCGCCGCAGAGAAAATAATTCAGTTCGCGAACGCGGCCACAACAAATGATTTCCTAATTAAAGCGCTTGTAGATCAAAATCAAGTATTACTCCAAGAAAAAATTGACGACTTGAGTTGGACCCTTCAAGTGGATGCGGGTATCGAGGATGTTTCCGTTTTTAGTGCTAATGGCGGTTTGATGGCTTCGGTCGGAAGTCCTGGAGATCGCTCACTCTTAGATTTGATACTTTCTTCTGAAAGTCCTCAGTGGAGTGTCACCTGTGATTTTAAATGTTATGTGCAAGGCGGAACGCCGATTATTATTGAGGCGCGCGTGGTAGGTGCTTTGTTACTTTCTGAGCCTCTTTCTAATGTGATGTTGCGTTTTCAGCATATTTCCAATATTGACACTGGGCTGCTCACCAACCAAAAAAGTGCGAGTGAATTCGATGAATTTATACCGTCTTGGGACAAAAACTTAATCGCACTAACAAACCCTCAAAATAGCAAAGCCATTATTAATAGCGCCTCGATTTTATACTCCCTAAAGGAGCTTACTGACGGTGTGAATTTAGTTGATATTAATAATGAGGTCTTTGAGCTTCGAGCCCTGCCGCTAAAAGACAACCAGGTGGTCGTTATTTCTAATGTCTCACAAGACGTTGTGAGTATGGAGCAGTCACAAAATCAGAGTGTCCGTATCAGTATTGTTTCGTTGATTGTGGCAGAGCTACTGTTACTTATTTTGTTATGGAAACCCATGACAAGACTTAGAAAAACCGCAAATATATTACCGCTTTTAGCTGAACATCGCTTTGGCGATGCGAAAAAGTCTTTTAAAGACCTCAGCAAGCGCAACATATTCAATGATGAAACAGATCTGTTAAATGTAACGGGACTAAAGCTCAGTACTGAGTTAGAAAGCTTACAAGGCCAATTAGACAATCGTGCTACTCAGCTAACACTAAGAGGTGAGGAGCTTGAAAAAGAAAGAGACTTTGTAAATCAGTTACTTGATACCGTACATGCAATTATCATCATTCAGGACGAAAACGGGAACATTCAATTAAGTAATAAATATGCCGTTAGAATAAGTGGCTTTTCATCAATGGAAATGCGTGGAAAGGCCTTTGGCTCTTTACTTGATGATTCCTCGGAAACTGATCGGATAGCTAAACGAATAGCGGATGTGATAGATGGCGAACTGAGTGAATACCAGCATGAGGCAGTGTTGAAAACACGAGGTGATGAAAAGTTACATTTAGCTTGGCGCCATGCTGTGCTTTATAACCATGATCAAGAGTCCAGGCAGGTATTATCGGTCGCCGTAGATATCTCTGCCCGCGTAAAAGCTGAGCAGGAATTGGCCTGGTTAGCGAATCACGATACCTTGTCTGGCTTGTTAAATCGACGTAGGTTCGAAGAAGAATTGCATAAGTGTCTTGAAGAGTCCAAGCGGTTTCAGCGCAGCTTTGCCGTGATGTTTATTGATTTGGATGATTTTAAGTGGGTGAATGACAACTGTGGCCATTTTATTGGGGACGAACTCATAAAAGCCGTTGCTAGGTCGCTTGATGAAAATGCCAGAGCCACTGATGTGGTGGCGCGCCTTGGCGGTGATGAATTCGGTATCATTTTGCGCAGTTTCAAAGAGGATGAGCTAAGCAAAATTGTAGAGAGACATCGTCAGGCATTCACTAATATCCGTCTCAAAGACGATGAGCTAGGTGTCCGTTGTTCAGCCAGTATTGGTGTTGCGACGCTGCAGGAAGGGGATAAAAATATCGATGATGTTATCACCAATGCCGATGCTGCGATGTACCAGGCCAAGCGGAACGGTAAAAATAACTGGTGCCTATATCTTCCAGGCATGAATCACAAATAATTATCTTCTCATTGCTATTGTTCAAATTTCACTTTTGTATTTCTTCTTCCGTATTACTTTCTGCACTGATATTGATTGCAACCAAATTAAAAAACTCTGCTATAGAGCTAATTGAATTAAAATGTGAACTATTCCTCACTTTATTAATTTTGTGAATATTATTTAGCTATGCCAGACTTAAATGCGAACAAATGCTTTCGTTCGTACATTATTCGCCTGTCTAAAAAAACGTTATTTAGTTTATGGTTTGAACTCCAAAATAATTAGTAATTTAATACAAAACTGGAGTTTATATGAAAACAATAAATCTAAAAAATATCAGTGAAAGAGGCGTGTCGATAGTCAAGTTGGCGACAGCTGCTGTACTCGCATTGAACTTGGTTGGTTGTGCTATTGAGGCCGACTATACCGATATTGCTGATCGTAATGACGTGGCTACTTTTGGTGATTCTATCTTTGATCTTAACGGTGTCATTCAAACTGAACTAGAAGCCAGTGCAGGTGAAACTTTCCGTGATTACACCACGAGTGGTGCGAAAATGTCAGGTGGGTCTTTGGCGCCAGCAGTTGATGAGCAATATGCCTCTGCAAATGTGGCAAATCCTGATATTACGACCATTGTGATGAATGGTGGCGGTAATGATATTTTAATCCCGGCTATGTTGTTTGACCAATACCGATGTAAAACTCATTGGTATCGTCCAAATCTTAGCTCTAAATGTAAAAACTTAATTCAAGATATTTATGTGACTGGCGTTAATTTGATGGATCAAATGGATGTTGATGGTGTAGAGAATATTGTCTACCTCGGTTATTACGAGCTACCACGCGATAACACCAATTTGAATCAGGCTGTTAACTACGGCGACGAATATCTAGGTCAGGCATGTATTACTGGCACTACAGCAAATTGTACTTTCATAGATCCTCGTGGAACGATTCCAGCGGCTGATGTTGAAAGTGATGACATACACCCAACGGTGAATGGTTCGGTGACATTAGCGGGACAGATCTGGCCTGTGCTTGAGCCCTTGCTTTAATCCCAAGTTAGTATGTTTTAATTTTGATTAGATAAAAAACTGAAATAGGGCTGAGCTTGATATTCTGGCTCGGCCCTTTTTTAATAGTAAAATTGACGCTAAATAAACGAATAATGAGAGCAAGGTCACAGTTTGTTATTTTTTGAATACTAATGAGGTCGCTTTGAGTTAAATGCGTACTTAAGGGTCACAATCGTACATATTTCGCCTACCTTAAAAAAACTTAATTAAGTTATCGTTTGATCTCCAAACAAATAAATATAATTCGGAGAATAACATGAAAAAAATCATTTCAAATTTAGCTAAAATGGCAACCGTTGCAGCCTTGGCTGCAAACTTTGTCGGTTGTACCATTGAAGCAGACTATACCGATGTCGCTGATCGTAATGACGTCGCCACATTTGGTGACTCTATCTTCGACCTTAACGGCGTCATTCAAACTGAACTTGAAGCCAGTGCCGGTGAAACTTTCCGTGATTACACCACAAGTGGCGCGAAGCTTTCAGGTGGTTCTTTGGCGCCAGCGGTTGATGAGCAGTATGCGTCTGCGAATGCAGTTAACCCAGACATCACAACCATCGTGATGAATGGTGGTGGTAACGATATTTTGATCCCGGCTATGTTGTTTGATCAATACAGATGTAAAACCACATGGTATCGTTGGAACCTTAGTTCTAAATGTAAAAATCTGATTCAGGATATTTATGTCACTGGCGTTAATTTGATGGATCAAATGGATGCTGACGGCGTAGAGAGTATCGTTTATCTGGGTTATTACGAGCTTCCACGCGGTAATACCAATTTGAATCAGGCTGTTAACTACGGAGACGAATATTTGGGTCAGGCATGTACAACTGCTACTACGGCAAATTGTACTTTCGTAGACCCGCGTGGAACGATTCCTGCGGCTGACGTTGAAAGTGATGACATACACCCAACGCCGAATGGCTCGGTAACTTTAGCAGCTCAGATCTGGCCTGTGCTTGAACCCTTGCTTTAATCTTTGATTAGCTCGTTTTAATCTTAGATATGTTAATAAAGTAGTAAGGGGTCGTGCTTGATATTCAATAGAGTACGGCCCTGTTTAGCTTGTAAAACGTATAAATAATAAAATGTTTAAATAACAAAAAACAGGTGGGTAGTATGTCGGTTGTTTCTGCTAACAAAACTTTTAAAGTCGTAATAGCGGTAGGTGTAATTTTTTTGCTAGCGTTGTTGGTATCAACCTTACTGCAGAATAACGAATCACTTGCTACGGCTAATATGGTTAAGCTTGAGGTCGAGACTATTGAAGCCGAAACTGTTGAAACCATAACTGCTGCGCCAATTATATACAGTGATACAAATTCTTCTGATTCGTCAGGCATCCAAAGTAAACTGGATCAACTCGTTCTAGAATTTGTAACGGAACTACGCGCAGAATTCGGCGAACAGATCAAGAGCATTGCCTTACAAGTCTCGTTAATAGAGCTTCGAAACGACTTAATGGCTACTTATCCAGAGCAAGGTAAGGGCTTGTTCGAGCGTATAATACGTGCTGCTTTTCCTGAACTAGCAGATAAAATACTTAATGCTGTCGCAACTATGGGGCTGTACGACATATGGTTGCTCGATATTATGCCGGATCTAAATCAAATGGGCTTCGTTGAGCAAGAAAGTGTGCTTTGGAGTAAACGGTATGAGCTGTTTGGTGACGACGCCGTTGATATTTGGACTGAAGAGTGGACGCCAGAACAGGAGCGGGAAGAGTCGGTACAAAAAACCTTAAGTTTGTTGAACACGGCTTACGATACCCCGCTGAATGAGCGTTTATATCTGTTACAAAGCTCTTTTGAAGAAAGTTATGGTAATACGATTGAGGGATATGTCTTCGATGCCAAGAGTGTGATGTCTCAAGCTTTTTTACACTTTGACTCGGTGCAAAAAGATTTAAGTGCCATGTCACAAGAAGAGCGACAAACACAAATCGCCGGTATAAGGCGCGAGCTAGGTTTCCCCGAAGACCGTATAGCTATTCTCTCAGAGAGAGATCAGAAGAGAGAGCTTGATTGGCAAAATGGTCATGCCTATATGGAAAAAAAAGTGCAAGCTGAACAGACCTTCACCGGGGAGGCACTTGAAGCAGAGTTAGATCGCTTGCGTGAAACGTATTTCACCTACCGGGCAGCCACGATTAAAAAAGAAGAAGGTAGAGAATTCTTCCGCTACACCCGTCCAAGGGTTTATGGTCAAAACTGAGTTTTGATGACGTAGATTAATTTAGGCTAGCAAAGTAGCTTGGTGTCTGGAATATTAAAAATGAATAAAAGATAAATCTATAGATCCTTCCTTTTGGTCTCTCTCTCTCTCTCTATATATATATATATATAGCTAAAATCTATCAATATAATAGCTGCAATTGCCTTTGGCTATTTGTTTGTTTTGGATAAACTAGCCTTACTTTAAACAAACAACAGATTAAGCAATCTAAAGTGAGGCAATTATGACTATTCAAACAGTTCCAAGTGTTGTTTTTAAAACCCGTGTTCGTGATGAATCTATCGGTGGAGACAATCCTTTCAAATGGCGGGATGTCAGTACCGCAGATATATTTTCAAATAAGAATGTGATTGTATTCTCACTTCCGGGCGCATTTACGCCAACTTGTTCCAGTACTCACTTACCTGGTTTCGAAGAAAAATATCAACAACTTAAAGACAAGGGTGTTGATGAGGTTTATTGCATAAGCGTTAATGATGCCTTTACCATGTTTCAGTGGTCTAAAAACTTAGAGGTTAAAAATGTCAAAATGTTGCCTGACGGCAATGGTGATTTCACGCGCCTAATGGGTATGTTAGTTAAGAAAGAAAACTTGGGATTTGGTGAGCGCTCATGGCGTTATTCAATGCATGTGGTTGATGGTGAAATAAAGTCACTATTTAGTGAACCCGGTAAAATGGATAACTGCCCTGAAGATCCGTTCACCGTGAGTGATGTCAACACAATGCTAGCCTCAATGTCTTAAACTATGTAATAGTCTACCTTCAGAGTGGAAGGTAGGCTTATTTGCACGACTATCTAGTCTTGTTAGACTGGTATTTTCAATAGCATACTTCTTATTAATTTCTCATTTTGGAAACAACTGTTTATCTTAGGAATAAAAAATGTCAGATAGCGTAGATCTAGGGCCATTAAATATCTTAATTGGTGTTTGGAAAGGGGAGACGGGGCGCGATATTGCACCGGAGCCTGATGGTACTGAGGATAATGCCTATTATGAAATACTTGAATTCAAAGTAGTGGGTGAGGTTTCCAATGCTGAAGAACAAGAGCTGAGCATTGTGCAATACGAACAAACTGTACGCCGAAAGACTAATGATAAACTACTGCACCATCAAATTGGCTACTGGACTTGGGACCCTCGCACCCTAACTGTTTGCAACAGTTTTACCATTGGACGCAGGGTGGCTGTTTTAGCGGGAGGCACGGCTAGTGTAGATAATGGCGCGAGTATCTTTACGGTTAAGGCTGAAAAAGAACACGCTGATTGGGGTATTATAGAAGCACCTTTTATGCGTGATAAAGCGAGTACGACAGCCTTTTGTCAAACCATAAGGGTAGACAGTGCTACCTTGAGTTACAGGCAGACTACGCTCGTTGATATATATGGAAAAAAAGCCTTCGAACATACAGATGAAAATAAACTATTTAAGGTTTGATCGTCAGTAAAAACACGCTAGACTTGCGCTCATATTCCTAGCGTGAGCCTTAATTATGAATCCACATTATCCTAATCTATTAGCCCCCCTTGACCTTGGTTTTACGACGCTTAAAAATCGCGTCATCATGGGGTCGATGCACACCGGGCTAGAAGATCGTTTCTATCATATCGATAAACTTGCTGCTTTCTTCGCAGAGCGTGCTCGTGGTGGTGTAGGCTTAATGATAACAGGCGGTTTTTCACCGAACCGCCGTGGTGAGTTATTACCCTTGGGCTCACGAATGGATAATCGCCTGACAGCACTGCTACATCGACGTGTGACCTCAGCTGTTCACCAAGAAGGTGGCAAAATTTGTATGCAGTTATTGCATGCAGGTCGTTATGGTTATACGCCTTACAGTGTTTCCGCTTCAGCTAAAAAATCCCCAATTACGCCTTTTAAACCAAGCAAGTTAAGCAATAAACAAATTGAAAGTACGCTTAATGATTATGCTCATGCTGCCAAGATGGCGCAGTTGGCTAATTATGATGGCATTGAAATTATGGCCTCTGAAGGTTATTTGATTAACCAATTCCTCACAGAACGGGTTAATAATCGTAGCGATAAATGGGGCGGTTCTGTTGAAAATCGTATGCGCTTTGCTATTGAGACGGTGAAACGAGTTCGTAAAGCCGTAGGTGAAAAATTTATCATTGTCTATCGAATGTCTTTAATGGATTTAGTCGATGGTGGTCAGAGCTGGGATGAAGTAGATAAATTAGCCAAAGAGATTGAAGCAGCGGGTGCGAATATTATTAATACCGGCATTGGTTGGCATGAAGCGCGTATTCCAACGATCGTCACTTCAGTGCCGCGTGCGGCATTTTCATTTGCAACGGCTAAATTGAAGCACTCAGTTTCAATACCTGTGTGTGCAAGTAATAGAATCAATACACCTGAAATTGCAGAAAATATTCTTGAGAATAGTGAAGCCGATTTGGTTTCTATGGCGCGACCTTTCTTGGCTGATCCATTCTTTGTCGCTAAGGCCGAGGCGGGTAAAGGTGATGAGATAAATACCTGTATCGCGTGTAACCAAGCCTGTTTAGATCATACTTTTCAAATGAAGCGAGCATCTTGTCTGGTGAACCCGCGTGCTTGTCATGAAACCGAATTACGTTATTTGCCGACTCAAGACAAAAAACGAGTGGCTGTTATTGGTGCAGGGCCTGCGGGCATGGCGGCCTCGACAGTGTTAGCTGAGCGTGGGCACCATGTTGCTTTATTTGATGCGGCTAAGCAGATAGGTGGACAGTTTAATATTGCTAAGCAAATACCCGGTAAAAGCGACTTTAACGATACGATGCGTTATTTTGGTAAAATGATTAAAAAGTATGGTGTTGAGTTACGCTTAAATACTTGGGCCAGCGCTCAGGCACTGATCAATGAAGGCTTTGACCATGTCATTGTGGCGACAGGCATTACACCAAGAACACCACCGATCAAAGGGGTTGAGCATTCTAAAGTACTTACTTATTTAGATGTCCTGCGTGATAAGAAAAAAGTGGGTCAGAAGGTGGCTATCATTGGCGCTGGCGGTATTGGTTTCGATGTGGGCGAGTACTTAGTTCATAAGCATGCTGAATCTGAAGAGGCTGAAAAGCAGCAGTGGTATAAAGAGTGGGGTGTTGATACAGCGCTGACACATCGATCGGGTGTGATTGACGCTCAAGTTGAAGCTGCAGAGCGTGAAGTATTCTTACTACAAAGAAAAGAAAGTTCAGTTGGTAAGAATTTAGGTAAAACATCTGGGTGGGTGCATAGAGCTACTTTGAAGCAGAAGCATGTGACAATGATTCCGGGTTGTCAGTATGACTTAATTGATGACGAAGGCTTGCATATTACTGTTAATGGAAAGGCGCGAGTATTAAAAGTAGATAATGTCATCATGTGTGCTGGGCAGGAGTCAAACCGAGTGTTAGCGGATGAATTGATTGCTGCGGGCGCTAAAGATAAAGGTATGGCGGTACATCTTATTGGTGGTGCTGATTTAGCGTCAGAATTAGATGCTAAAAGAGCAATTGATCAGGGGTCTCGATTAGCAGCAGAGATTTAAGCGATAGGTATAAATTACATCTATTATTCTGCGCGCATGGCACACCCTATAAAGTAGTAAAGTCTCTTATAGGGAGTGCCATGCTCACCGCTTATTTAGCAAACACCATGAAAGTGTATAACTCATAAATGGCCAGGTCGAATTATCAAGCAGCTTGTACCCAGTCAACAAAGTCGTCCTGATTCATCGGTTTAGCAAACAAATAACCTTGTAAACCTTTTACATCTTTTAGACGAATAGCATCGAGCTGTTCTGTTTCTTCTACCCCCTCAGCAATGACGTCAAACTGAAAATGTTTTGAAAGCGATATAACCGTATCAATCACCCCGTGCGTGCTTGGCTCATTCGAAAGAGTTGCCATAAAGCTTTTATCAATTTTTATTTCATTGATTGGAAGTGTATTTAGATAAGCTAGGGAAGAGTAACCCGTTCCAAAGTCATCAATTGATATTTTAAAACCTAAGTCTCTCAGGTTTTCTAAAATTCCGACTGTTTTAGGTAAGTCTTCAATTAACATGCCTTCTGTGATCTCCAGCATAAAATGCTTGGGTGAAAGGTTGTACTGATTAAGCGTCTTCATTAAAGTTGTAGGTAATGTATTTGACTTAAGCTGACTAGGGCACACGTTGAGTGAAATTCGAAAATTATCATGGAGGCAATGCTTACTATCAAGTAGGTTAAGGGTTTGGCAGATCTCATTTAAAACGGTGTCTTGCATCTTGTGAATGACGCCCATTCGTTCTGCAACGCTGATAAAATCATCAGGACAAATAACGCCCTTGTCGGGGTGTTGCCAGCGGATGAGCGCCTCGGCAGCAATCAAGTGGCCCTCAAGGTCGACTTGAGGTTGATAATAGGCATGAAATGCAAGTTGTTCCAGGGCATGGTTAATCTCACTTTCTATCGCGAGTCTGTCATCCAGTGTTTTCTGTAAATTGTCATTGTGAAAGCATATTTGTGAGAACGGGCTTTTCTTAGCTTCATACATAGCTGCATCTGCATGTTTTAAGACTTCAATAGCATCGCTGTCTTCTTGGCAAATAACCGAAATCCCGATGCTCGCATCTATCTTATAGCGCCCTCCTGATAGCACAAAATATTGCTCTAAGTCATTGAGGGTTCTGTTAGCGACTAATTTAGCTTCATATTCAATTTCTTGTTTTGTGTGTTGCAGGTCTTCAACCAAAATAACAAATTCATCTCCTCCTATACGGGCGATGGTATCGGTATTTCTGATGGATGATTGCAAACGATGTGAGACAGCAACTAGTAGTTCATCACCCACATGATGACCCAGGGAATCATTGATGCGCTTAAAACCATTTAAATCAACAAAAATGAGTGCGCCAAAAAGGTTTTCACTCTTTATCTTTTGAATGATCTTTTGAGTTTGACTCATTAGCAGGCGGCGATTTGGAAGGTCCGTGAGCGGGTCATAAAATGCAAGTTGTTCAATTTGCTTCTGCGCTTTTTGTTGTTGATTCTTGAGTAAGTTTTTCTCAAGTGCAAGACTAGTTAAATGGATGAAATGTTTAATGATTTCAAGATGACTTTTGGTCGGAGATATTGCTTGAGCATAGTAAATATTAAATATACCCAAGATAGTTTTTTGAGATGAAAATATGGGGAGTGACCAACAAGCCATTATGTCATTTGATCTGCTCAGATGGATAAATTTTTTACAGAAGTCAGTTTCTTCCAAATTGGGGATGATAACGGGCTTACCTGTAAATGCAGAGGCTGCACAGGGGGCTGTTTTTGGGCTTACTAAAAGGTGGTCTAGTATTTGGCTAAACTCTGTTGATAGACTAGGCGCTGCGCCAAAAAGTAAATGATTATCTTCTACCAGCAATATTGATGCTTTAGCATTACTCCCGATAATCTTTTCGGCATGAAGCGCAATATCATTTAGACAAAGACCTAAATCAGTTTCGAGAGCAATTTTACCTATTAGTTCTGTTTGGTGAGTAAGTAATGCTTTGAGTTGTGCGTACTGCATGTTCAATGAGCCCCGAAACGACTGAATAAATTACAATTGTCTGGATACCTGTAAGTTGTGGTCAAATAATGATCAGTAATGCAATTATTGATCAAATTTAATGTTTAAGCAAAATATAACGCGCTTATAGAAACAAATGGTCTATTAAACCTTTTAATTAGAAGGGGCGTCGTTTTTAGTGTAAGAGTAAGTTTAATAGAAAAATCTTTCAGAATCGCTTAATACACTCTTTCTTTGCTAGATCAGCTTTGTTAGAATGCGCGCACTTTCTGATGAACGCCCGTTTTTCAGTCTGTTATGGTGGCTTTCATTGGTTCCCACGCAATAATAAACCGTTAACCTGGTCAGGCCCGGAAGGGAGCAGCCACAGTGGTGGACTTATGTGCCGAGGTGTAGCTGATGGAAGTCACCACCCAAACTTCAAAATCCCTGTTTCTGCCATCTCGTTATTACCACCTAGTACTACCATCTCATTACTACCAT
>Ga0209290_1000688_pt1 | contig 21522 bp, 10 predicted proteins | sample EN1Hudsemesocosm_2_FD_184632 | JGI IMG/M metagenome (GOLD analysis project Ga0209290, IMG submission 184632) | Methane-oxidizing microbial communities from mesocosms in the Hudson Canyon - EN10B Hudson Canyon (SPAdes) (version 2) | ecosystem: Environmental > Aquatic > Marine > Cold seeps... | reverse complement strand
ACCTGCATCATGCCCTGACTAAACTAAGTGAGCCTCAGGATGATAAAGGCTTGAATGCGTTATTACCTTGGAATGTAAGCCTACCCGTTAGGTAAGTTTTAATAGGTGTGTTTTGCAAGACGCTTACTGTCGAGCTCTCGACTATTAATATACATAATTCTACGAATAAATAAACGAGGTGAGACTGACAGTAATTCATTGGATTGTCTTAAGTTGATATTCTGAAAGATAAAAAAGTTTGGCTCTTGCTCCATCTCAATCACTTTCAAACTGGCTGAATTATCCTTACCTCGTTAAGTCAGTTAAGGAGCAATTGTGCGGACACTCTTTCCTTCGAAAAATAATGTCTGCTAAGGGTGGCTGAGTTCCACTGGTCGTTGCAACACTCTATTCTTTAGTTAAAAGAAGGAGCGTTCAATATGAGAAAAAGAACTAGAACTATTTATACAGCGACCCAGAAAACCTTAATGTGGGATCATTAACCCTGGCGCCGATAGCTTATCAAGCGCCGACTAAAGGCAAGTTGGCTTGCTATACCGCAGTGTCTTATTATTTAGATAATAATATAGCTTGGCTGGAAACCAAAAATGTACGCAAAACAAAACATATCGTTGACAAAGTTGCTCAGGTATTTTTGCTTGGCTCAGAATAACTCGCATCAAAATTCAGATGAAGGTAAATCTGTCTGTTATCAATTACTGCCTGCAGCAATGAACGCATGATATGACCACTGAATTGCTACCCACTATCGTGGGAAGCAACTTTCGTGGGTAAGAACTTTCGTGGGTAAGAACAACAGGTCTAAAAGCGCGAGGTGAAAGTGAGACGCCTCATACTGGCCAATACAACTATCCACAACATCCAGAAAATGGAACCTCCACCTCCGCCACCACTGGTAGCGGGAGGCGTTGCTGGTGGCGCGGGAACCGGTGTCGCTACACCGCCGGGGTCCACTACAGTGCCATTGGCCTGGCCATCGGCATCATTGGCGCCGCCGTCTTGAATTAGCATCATCAAACAATAATGGCCTTCAGTTAGTCCAGCCTGATAAGCGGCGTCACCGGGTGATGGACACACACCGGCTTCTCCTGCTGTTGAATAGAGTTGGTTATTGGCGTCAATTTCAAAATCCTGCCAGCCGAAGGTTGGATTTAGCTTACGATAAGAGGCATCCGCTGGTATCGCCTGATGAAGCGGAATGACCAGCTGCACGCTACTACCTACTGGCGAGACATGACGAATTTCAAAATCAAATAATCCGCCGACGTTGGTAAAGTCTGCATCGCTGCCGTATTGCATAAACAGAGCACTATTGGACAAGGTTGTAGCGCTGACCAGTGCACCGCCATCGGTATCAGTCAATGCAAGCGTACCCAATGACAATGACGGGCCGTGTTCAACTTGCATTAAGTAGCTATTATCGTAGGTATTATCAGAGCCGCTGGCGCTTCCTACCTGCTGCTGCAACCAGTTTGAGCCTTCGAACGGGTCAAGGTAATCGGCAATGCCGTCAAAATCCGAATCCTGATGACCCTCAGCCAGATCACTGATGCCGTCGCCATCTGAATCTAAATTGGCGGAAAGAGTAGGGTAGCTTTCGATAACTCTCAGATTGAGAGTCGAACTGACTGTTTCACTCGGCACGCCGTCGTCCGTAACGCTCACTTCGGCAGTGTAAACGCCGATATTCACATTCGCTGGATTAAAAGTCAGTGTCATCGGATTGTTATCGCTGTCCGCCAGTAAATTATTCGACGCGCTCCAGTCAAATGTGTGTGAGTCGGCTGGGTTTAAATCGTCGACTGTTACGCTAATCGTCACTGGTCCATCGGCGGCACTAACGGTCGTTACCGGCAGGCCGTTTTGCTCTGCGCTCAGGGTTAAGCGTGGCGCAATATTGGCTTCGGTAATGGTCAATTGATGTTGCGTGTTTACGCCCATCACCGCATTGACCGGATCGCTTAAAGTGACGATTAGTTGCTCATCACTTTCAGCGAGCTGATCGTTGACTATCTGCAGCACAATCGCAGCTTGGACGCCTTCTTCGATACTCTCTTCATCTCCTTTTTCAATAATAAGCGTTCCTTCGATCTCAGTGGATTGTTCGGTGACATTGGAGTCGTTAGAAAGCGCATAATCCGCTAAGTCGACCGTACCGCTGATACTAAACGGAATAAGTACAGGATAGACCGGCGCATTGCCAGATAACGTCACACTCACCGTAACCAGGTTGTCTTCGCTGCTGATTTGAGTTTTGCTCAACATAACCTGAGGATTAATATTAATCGTCTGAGTTGCAATAGTCCGGTTGCCCGCTGAGTCCTCGGCTAACCAGTTAATCAGATGATGTCCAGGTGGCAAGTGAGTACTATCCAGATTAACCACCGCTACACTACCGTCGATATTATCGCTTGCGCTGATATTAGTCGTCGGGACAGCTGTTAATGGGCCGCGTGCATCTAGCGTGATTTCTGTGGTTAAGCTGATTACCGGTGATTCGGTATCGGTAGCGTTAAGATATTCATTCAGATTTGTCACGCCATTATTATCCGCGTCTAGATCGGCATCGGCAAGATCGTTTGGATTGAGGTCGTGATCAACTTCCCAACCATCGGGCATACCGTCATTGTCGCTATCGGCGTTATTTGGGTCGGTCTGAGCCGTGTACTCTTCACGGTTAGTCAAACCATCGCTATCCAGATCTTCAATCGCATCGTTGGCATTTTGCGCATCCAGTCCGAATTGAATTTCCCAGACATCGGGCAATCCATCGGCGTCGCTATCGGCGCTGTCACTAATTGCGGAAGTCACGAAACTGACAATGTCGCTGCTGACTGTTTCTCCCAGCAGATTGAAGGCCGTCACCTGCGCATAATAATTAGTTGCAGGATCAAGTTTCGCCAGATTGACTTGATGGTTGATGTCAGCGTCGACATTGGCTTCCTTATCTAACAAATCATCAATACTTCTACCATAACTCACCTGACCGAATGCGTTATGCGAATTAGTCCACTGAATCACGGCAGAATCTGTTGAAATATTGTTGATGGTAGGCTGCGTGGCAAACTCAGGCAAGGGTAAATCAATCAAGCTAGCAGAGTTAAAGTTGATGACTTCAGGTTCTGTTTGCATACCCTCTATATCGGCCAAGGCATAACGCAATTGGTAATCGCTGTTGGGGGTTAACTCTTGGAGCATGAGCAGATGCGATTGCTTTTCTTCCATTACGCCAACTGCTTGCCAGCTGGTGGTTCCCTCTAGTCGATATTCAACCAATGCCACTGACAATTCATCAGTCAATAGCTTAAGCGTGGCTATTTCGCCAAAACTCTCAACCACCGGTGTCGCTGTGGTGACCGGCGGGGCGGTGTCGGTTTCGGCTGCGTTAGCACTTGTCACTACGCCACCGTCTATAAGCTGACTGGCGGTATAACCGTGGTGGTCGGTGGAGAAGGCGGTACACGCATAAGTCGTATCGGCTTGTAAGCCGGTCAATGTCAGGGTGTGCTTTTTGGTTCGTTTAGCGTTGCTCACTTCTAGCGTACCTGCCGCACTGGTGCATACCAGACGTGCATCTGCATTGACATCGGTGACCCAGTAAACCGTTAATCGACTGTCGGTTAACTTAAGAATTTCGACCTCCGACATAAAGTGTGGATTGCCCTGATGGCCTCTGACTTTAGTGCGGAATGACATGATTTCGCTCATCGCCAGATTGCCTTCAGCATCAGAAGTCTGCACCTGGAAGTAGTAAATCGTATCGGGTTGTAAGCCGGTTACCGGTAAATTATGGAAAGTGTTTAATCCGTTTTTAGTTTCGATTTGATCCAGCGCATTGGCTGAAGTACCAATCACCAGGCGCGTAGTCGCCGGTTCACTGGTATCCCATCGAATCACCACGCTTTGATGGGTGATATTCTGGATCAAGGGGCTACCGATAATAATGGGTGCAGTGGTGTCAGGCGTCGACAAAGTGGTGAAGCTGATCGGCAGACTTGTTGTAGGGCCGTTGCCATGCCTATCGGTCGATGAAACCGTCAAGGTATAAGTGGTTTCGGGTGTGAGATCAGCTAAGGGCATTGAATGTTGTTTCACATAATTACCGTCACTGACCACATGATATTGACTACCGTCATTGTAGGATACGCCGCTAGTAGAGGCTTCATCGGTGGTCCAGATTACCGTTGCGTGGGTATCGGAAATATCGATCACCATCGGTATCAACTGGATCACCGGCGGGGTCACATCGGGTGCGGGTAAAGTGGTGACCACTAATGGTAGGCTCACCGTCGGCCCGTTATCTTGCTCATCAGTGACTTCGGCAACCACCGTATAAGCAGTATTCGGAGTTAAACCATCAATCACCAGTTCATGGCATAGCGCCAGCTCAGATAGTGTATATAAAGTGCTATCCACTGTTAAAACGCCATCAACCGGCTCATCGGCGCACAATGACAGGGTGAATTGCTCATGGGTGATATTGGACGCGAGCGGACCTTCGAGTATTAATGGCGCTCTATAATCCGGAGTAGCGAGAGTCGTGAAACTGGTACTGGAAGTTTCTGTGGCTCTGTCATCTTTATCCACTGAGTGTACGTCTGCTTGATATAAGGTTTCTGGGTCAAGGTCGGTTAAGACGACGCTATGACCGGTGGTGAGAGCAGAGGACTGATAACGTCGACCATTTGATAAATCAACCACACTGGTACCGGGTTTATCAGTTAACCATTCCACTACGGCGGAGTTATCGGTGATATGTTTCACAAAAGGCCCTGCAATGATTTTCGGCGCGGCAAAATCGCTGTGAATGAGCCAGATATCTTCGCTGGTTTCCTGCGAGATATTGTGGCTCACATTGGTGATTGCAAAACCTGAAAGTGCAGGCGGATTAACAGAAATATCGGTGTCTTGATTGGTAAACAGACCGAACGCAAACTGACCATTACTCGCAGTGATTGCATTGCTGTTGGCACCATCGCCACTGTTTTCCATATAATAGCTAATCGAGTTTTCCGAATAGGCGTGATCAACTCTCAATTTGACAGCGGGAACGATGACACCGTTGGCATCCATCGCTTTACCGGATAAAACTGACATCGGCAGAGTCACATCAATTGAAGTATCGGCAAAGACGCTAGTATTTTTAGCTTGGTAATAAACCGCAGCAAAATCTGGTACCGGATAAGTTGCGCTTACATCCGTATCGTCAACTTGATTCACCGTCTGTAGATAGGGCCTTAATTGGTAGTTACCCGCAGCCACTTTGAATTCGAAATAACCATTGGCGTCGGTCAGCACCGGTGCATCGGCAAGTTGACGATTACTCTGGTTGTGAACCGTGACCATCGTATTGTCTATAGGATTGTCTTGTTCATCTTTCAGGTAACCAGATAGGGTGAATGGCTGCGTCAAGACAAAGGTGTCGGTGGTATCATCAGTGATTAAATAATCGCTGATGAGTGTGGCGCTCACCACTTTGTTACTGAGTGGCGGAACAAAATTAATATCGGTCGCCTGATCGGTAAATAACGCCAATGAAAACTCGCCATTAGCATCACTTAAGGCATGACTCACTAGCGATTGTCCCTGACTCTCAAGATAATAACCAGTGTCACCATTGCCGTTCGCGACATGTGCGATATGGCTGATGGTGACTCGAGTATCGGCAATCGGCGAGCCGTTGGCATCGGTGGTGGTACCGCTTAAAACAGCCATTGGTAAGACTACATCCTGTAGCGTAGCTCCAGCGACGACGACATCTTCTTCAGCATATAAAACCGTCGCAAAATCAGGTAGTGGGTAAGCCGGTCTCTGGCCTTCGCCGCGTCCAAATGGATTTAGATGGGGTTTAATTTTATAGCTGCCGGTTTCAACCTGAAATTGGAATAAACCATTGGCGTCGGTATAAACTGCCTGACCCACTTGATCACCGCTGTCCTGCTGATGCAAGCTCACTTTAGTGTTATCAATCTGGCGTCCCTGAGTATCTTGTAACACTCCGGACAGGGAAACACCTTCTACCAGAGTGAAGGTTTCATTAGCGTCAGTTGCCAGACTGTAATCACTGATTGAGGTTACTGCCAGGTCAGTTCGGTTGGCTGGTGGAGTTAATAAAATATCCACCACCTGATCGGTAAACAGAGCAAATTCAAAGCTGCCATCGGCATCTGAAATCGCGTTGCTTGATGCGTTGCTGGCATAGTTTTCAAGATAGTAATCTTGGGTTGCGGTTGAGAACTGATGACGGATTGATAGTCCGACTCCTGCAACGGGATTACCCTGACTATCCAATGTCTGGCCAGACAGTAATGCAAACGGCAGGGTGACATCCAGAGAGCTGTCTGCGCTCAGCTGAATATTTTGCGGGCCGTGGAAAATAGCGGCAAAATCGGGCACCGGATAAATCGGAATGATTGGCCCTGTTTCTGACTTAATAGCTGCTGGGTTAAAAACATCCACCAGTGGTCGTAACTTATAGGTTCCCGGCGCAACTGAAAACTCAAAATAACCGAGCGTGTTGGTTCGAACACTATTGCCCACCTGATTACCAGTGGTTTGCTGGTGTAGACTGACCTGAATATTGTCGATCACGCGGCCCTGACTATCTTCAAGATAACCGGACAAGATTAAGGCATCACTAATCAAGGTAATTAAATGGACTACGTCACGATCGGCCACGCTAATCGGTTGTAGGGTAGGGCTACCTAAGCCACTATCGGCTGGTGGGGTAACGCCGATAAAATAGTCGCCGGCGCGCATATTTTCAAACAAATAGGCACCATCAGCAGGTGTGGTGGTTGAACTCAAAAATTGTTTCTGGTTGTTGTAAATGGCCACTTCCGCGCCTGTAACAGGAACACCTTCGCCGCTAACAATTCCGCTTAGGCTGATGCCTACAGGCTCAACCGGTGGCGGTGATATAACTTCTGGAACATCGCAAGCATCGCCTATGCCGTTATTGTCGCGGTCGGCTTGATCGGTATTGGGGATTAGTGGGCAATTATCGACATCATCCAGTACGCCGTCATTGTCAAAATCATTCTCGACCACTACCGGCGTATCGCAGACATCCCCAATACCATTGTTGTCGCTGTCCAGCTGGTCAGCGTTAGGGATCAGTGGGCAGTTATCGATATCATCTTTAACGCCGTCGTCGTCATAATCATCATCGGAAATATCTGGCGCGTCGCAAGCATCACCAAAACCATCATTGTCGCTGTCAAGTTGATCGGCGTTGGGGATCAGCGGACAATTATCAATATCATCCAATACGCCGTCATTATCAAAATCATTATCCGGCACCTGAGGGATGTCACACGCATCGCCAATGCCATCATTATCGCTGTCGAGTTGATCAGGATTGGAGGTGACTGGACAATTGTCGACGTCATTTAAAATACCGTCTTTGTCAAAGTCATTATCAATGACTTCATCGGGAGGATCACAGGCATCGCCGAGTCCATCATTGTCGCTATCGGTTTGATCGGCGTTGGCTATCAAGGGGCAATTATCCACATCGTCCAGCACACCGTCATTATCAAAATCATTATCTGGAACTAATGGCGCGTCACACGCATCGCCTATGCCATCATTGTCGCTGTCCACTTGGTCGGGATTCGCATTAACTGGACAATTGTCGACGTCATTTAAAATGCCGTCTCTATCAAAGTCGTTGTCGATTACTTCGGGAGGATCACAGGCATCGCCCAGACCGTCATTGTCGCTGTCGGCTTGATCGGCGTTGGGGATCAGAGGGCAATTATCGACATCGTCCAGAACGCCATCATCGTCATAATCATCGTCGGAGACAACCGGAGCGTCACAGGCATCGCCGATGCCATTATTGTCACTATCGGCTTGATCGGTGTTGGGGGTCAAAGGGCAATTATCAACATCGTCGAGCACACCGTCATTATCAAAATCATTATCCGGCACTAATGGCGTGTCACACGCATCGCCTACGCCATCATTGTCACTATCCACTTGGTCGGGATTAGCATTAACGGGACAATTGTCGACGTCATTTAAAATGCCGTCTTTATCTAAGTCGTTGTCGATCTCATCGGGAGGGTCACAGGCATCGCCTGCACCGTCATTATCACTATCGAGTTGATCTGGGTTAGGCGTTAGTGGGCAATTGTCGATATCGTCCAGCACACCGTCATTATCAAAATCATTATCGGGAATTAATGGCGTGTCACACGCATCGCCTACGCCATCATTGTCACTATCCACTTGGTCGGGATTAGCATTAACGGGGCAATTGTCGACATCGTCCAGCACACCGTCATTATCAAAATCATTATCAGGAATTAATGGCGTGTCACACGCATCGCCTATGCCATCATTGTCACTATCCATTTGGTCAGGGTTAGCATTAACAGGGCAATTATCGACGTCATTTAAAATGCCGTCTTTATCTAAGTCGTTGTCGATCACAGTGGGAGGATCACAGGCATCGCCTGGGCCGTCATTATCGCTATCGAGTTGATCTGGATTAGGCGTTAGTGGGCAATTGTCCTCCTCATTTAAAACACCGTCATTGTCAAAATCATTGTCAAAATGAAGCGTGGTGAAGTTGACGATTTCACTGGTGGTAAGTTCGCCGAGAATATTAAACGCATCAACTTGCAGATAATAAACTGTATTGGCATCCAGGTTCTGCAGATTGAGGCTATGGGCGGTTACGTAAGTATTATCCGCGCGTTGATCTACCAAATTAGTTGCTACTTTACCGTAACGCACATTGCCTGAAGACGGCTCCATTGTTTGCCAGCTGACGGTAGCGCTATGTTCACTAATATTGCTGATAACCGGTTGCAAAGTAAATATCGCATCAGGAATCGCTTCTGGCGCCACCGTATTAAAATTACCGGCTGGACATTGTGAGCTATTACCGGCGACATCGGTCAGTGTGATCTGTTGTTCGTACTCCGTTTCAGGAAGCAACCCGGTTAACAATAGTGAGTCCTGAGAGGCTAAATCGAGCGTGCCGTTTTGCAACCAGTCTTCGCTATTAAACTGACGATAATTGACTACCGCGGTGGTCAGTTCATTCGACGCCCAGCTAATCTGCGCGGAGTCGACAAAACCAGTTACCGATGGCTCTGTGCTACACACTGGCGCTTCAGTATCTGGTATATCTGCCGTTGTGCCCCTTAGTGACGCGCTGACTCGATTGCCGTTGATATCTGAAGAATAGACTGAACAGGAATAAATTGTACTGGCGTCTAAACCGGTCAAAGTTAGCTGGTGTGATTTAACTCGCTGTGGATCACTGATTTCGAAAGTGATTTTTTCAGCTAATGGCGGTGGTGGTGGCGTGGGTAGTTCCGTATCTCCATCAAACTCGATATTGAGCAATAAATTCGGTGAACCATTTAGGCCACTGATTTTATCTGCAGTCGCATATCCCTTAAGGCTGGCTGTGACTTCAGCGGGGCTTGCGTTGGGATGTGCCTGTAAATACAGCGCGATCGCGCCCGCCACATGGGGTGATGCCATCGATGTACCACTAATGGTATTGGTGCCACCGTTACTCCAGGTGGAAGTAATACCTGAACCTGGGGCAAATAAATCAATGCATGAGCCCCAGTTGGAAAAGCTGGAACGGCTATCGGCTGAAGTTGACGAGGCAACGGTAATGGCTGCCGGGACTTTGTTGGGCGATCCAGAGCAGGCGTTAATATTTGAATTACCGGCGGCAACCGCAAAAGTAATTCCAGCGTCAATTGCTCTATCGACAGCGGCGTCAAGCGCGGCAGAGTTGCCTCCACCCAGACTCATATTAGCTACCGCAGGGAATTTGGCATTCGCGGTTACCCAATCGATACCAGCGATCACACCAGAACTTGTACCCGAGCCGTTACAGCCTAGAACTCTTATTGCGGTGAGTTTTACATTTTTCGCCACACCCCAGGTAGTGCCGCCCACGGTGCCAGCCACATGCGTGCCATGTCCATTACAATCGGAGGCGTCAGCATCGTTGTCGATGTAATCCCAACCACTGACGGCTCGTCCGCCAAAATCGCTATGGGAGGTGAGTATGCCGGTATCGATGATATAAGCATTAACGCCGCTACCGTCGAGCTCGTAGTTGAAATTATTGTTGGTCGGTAAGTCTGCCTGGTCGATGCGATCCAGGCCCCAGGTCGCGCCATTTTGAGTCGCAGTAGCGTGCATGATCTGGTCTTGTTCTATCATCAAAACACGCGGATCTTGGCGCAGGGTGTGTAACTGTGCAGCTTTCATTTTAAGCATAAAACCTGCAACCGCAGTTGAATAATGGCGTAAAGCTTTGCCTTTGACTTTTCTGGAAATTTCAGTCGCCATGGCTTTGACTGAAACCTTGCGTTGAGCGAGGGACTGCTTTGCTGATAGTCCGTAAAACTGTGCTTTAAGCTTTGACGAAGCGCTGTTTGGTTGTTTCAGTAGAACGATATATTGATCGTCGATCGATTGAGTGGGCGCAACTGAATAAAAGGGTGCCAATTGGTCGGTATCTGAAAAAGTAGTACCCGAAAAAGTAGTACCCGAAAAAGTAGTACCCGAAAAAGCGTCTGCTGTGCTATGACTGCCTTGCTCTGCTTCACACACCAGGCGACTATCGGCATCAAGATTGGTCTGCCAGCTGACAGTGAGCGAGTTAGTGGTGGCATTTTCGACATCAGGCCCTGCGATAATTTCAAGCGTTACCGGTATTGCTCCCGGCTTTAGCGTTTTAAATGACAGCACATCGCTGGTAGCTGTATTTCCGGCAAGATCGGAAGACTCAACCTGGAAAAAATAGATTGTATCAGCCGACAGATTGACGACAGGTACACGGTGCTCTGTGCTCAACCCAGTCAGGCTGAAAGTTTGATCGAGCGCGTCATCAGCTAATCCCAGGTAAACCAGGTGCGAAGCTGATTCATTGGTTGTCCAGAGGATATCGGCGCTATGGGTGGTGATATTTTCAACAAACGGACTGGCGATAATTTGTGGCGCGGTGGTATCGGGTAGATCCAAAGTGGTGAACTCGACTGGCGCAGAAATACTCGGGCCATTGCCGGCGGCATCGGTGGATGAGGCGGTCAAAGTGTAAGTGGTACTGGCGCTCAATCCGCTTAAGTACATAGTATGAGTGCTCACTAGCGCTTCGTCTTCGAGCAAATTGTCGATGCTGCCATCTGAATAGGAGACGCCGCTGGTCGACGCTTCATTGGTGGTCCAACGCACAATCGCGGTTGATTGGGTAATGTCGGTAACGATCGGTCCGGTTATCTCCGGTGGTAATATATCCAGATCAAATAGCGTGGTCACGTTTAATGGCTCGCTGGTTACCGGACCATTGCTGGCGATATCGGTGATTGCGACAACCACGGTGTATTGGGTACGCGGCGTTAGACCGGTAACGACAAACTGATGACAGGCAGCAGCGCTGTCTAAAGTGAAATCTGTTCTATCACCTAGAGTACTATCGCCGGTACCTGTGGTCTCAATGCTAATCACACTCGTCACTGGCTCGTCGGCGCAAAATGAAACTGTGAATTTGTCGTAGTCAATCGAACTGATGGTTGGTCCGCTGACAAAGCTAGGTAAAGTCGAGTCGGGTAGAGCCAGGGTCGTAAAATTAGCCGGTACCGGTGTAGAAGTTAAGCCATTGTCATCGGTCGAGGAAACCACCGTGGCGTAGCCGGTATCGGCGGTTAATCCGGTTAACAAGACTGAATGAAATGTAGTTAACGGATCTAGGGTAAAAGTACTACCGCCGGCAACCACCACCGAACTGTTGGAGGCTTTATCGGTCTCCCACTCAATCACTGCTGACACGTCGGTTATGTTCTTTACTAACGGGCCTGAAATAATTTTTGGCGGCGCTAAATCTACCGGTGGAATTGAGTCTGTGGTGAAACTAACGGTGTCACTACTGGTCATCACGCCTTTGGAGTTGAATGCGTCTACTTGTAAAAAATAAGTGGTTTCGGCTTGCAGGTTATTTAAAACAACCGCATGAGAAGCTTGAAAATCAGGGTCCGATTCAACTTCATTCATTGTGCTATCTGTCAGGCCAAAGCGAATCTGGCCGCTGGATGCGCGCTCGGTTGACCAATTAACCGTGGCGGTAAAATTACCAATATCGGTAACAAAGGGCTGGATTGAAAATGCCGGTGCGGGGACATCTGGCGTGCTGGCTTGTGCGCCCGAATTAAATTCACCCAACGCACAATCGGCACTATTGCCAACGGCATCGGTCAGGCTAACTTGATGCTCATAATCAGTATCGGGTGACAGTCCGGTTAATAGCCCAAAACCTGTTTTGGTTAATGTTGAGTGACTATTTTGCAACCACTGACTAGAACCTTTTTCGCGGTAGTTAACCGTTGCTGTTGTCAGCTCATCACTTTGCCAGCTGATTTCGGCAAAATTAACAAAACCTTCCGCGGTTGGTGGCGCGATACAATGCGGTGGGGTCGAATCAACTTCCCCGGTGGTTAATGCGCCGATCACTTTGCTGGCGGTAAATCCTTCAATATCCGTTGAATAAATCACACAACGATAACCGGTATTAAACTCTAAACCAATCAGAGTAAGAATGTGATCTTTGCTGAGTTCAGTCTTATTGACTTCACTGGTACCGTTGGTCGATTCACAGATCAGACGACTACCGGCATTCAGGTTGGTTCTCCAGCTTAAAGTGATGCTGTTGCCGGTCAATCTTTCGATCACAGCTTGTGAAATGATTTCCAGGCCGCTAGACGAACCCGCTATGCGGGTAGTGAATGAGGTGACGCTACTGCTTGTTTTATTGCCGGTGAGATCGCTAGATTCGACCGCAAAATAATAGGTGGTTGCTGGTAAGAGGTTGGTGAGGGCTAATTGATGTGAAGTTGAGAAACCGGGAGATGTTTCTACCCGACTAAGGTTATCGGCAGCTGTGCCTGTGAAAATAACGGTGGATGAAGATTCATCGGTTTGCCAGCTTATCATCGCACTAGTATTTGAGATATCTTCCACTAAAGCGCGGCCAATCAATAATGGCGCAGCGGTATCGGGTGCTGATCTAGTCACAAACTGGGTTGCTTGAGGCTGGCTTGATTGTGGCTGGGTTGCAATATTGCCAGCAGCATCTTTTGATGCAACCGTTAAATGATAAGTTGTACTCGCAGTTAAACCCGTGATCTGGACTGAGTGCTCGGTTACCAGAAGGGTATCGTTCTGCACTCGATAATTAGTACCGTCATTAAATGAAATGCCGCTGCTAGTCGCCTCATTTGTGGTCCACCTTACTACTGCAGTAGAGTCAGATATATCGGTAATAGTAGGGCCCGAAGTGATTAACGGTGGATTCAGATCGGCTGCTGCCAATGTTTTCACGTTAGTGACCAGACTTGCTGTTGGGCCGTTGCCAGCGATGTCGGTAATCTCTGCTGAAACAGCATACGACTGATTAGAATTGAGATCACTAATAGTCAGTTCATGGCAACGCGAGAGCTCGTTGAGTAAGTAATCAGCATTATCGACAACAAACTTCCCGCTGACCGGTTCATTTGCGCAAAAGGCCAGTGTGATTTGAGTTTCAGCAATGAAGGTTGTTGTTAATGGTTGAACAAACTGCGGTGCTAAAGAATCTGTGTTGCTGCTGGCGGTAGTAAAGTCTAAGTTTGCCGTTGTCGAGCTATTATTTTGTTCGTCACTCGTATTAACCTGAGCGCTGTAATTGGTGTCTGGATCGAGGTTTGTAATCACTACGCTGTGTTGGGTTTGTAGTTGATTATTGGTAAATGCTTCACCGCCGACTATTTGAGTCAAACTGGTCACAGGTTCATCGGTTTGCCATTCAATCACGACCGATTGGTCGGTAATGTTTTTTACATAAGGTCCCGCAATAATTTTTGGATTCAACTGATCAACAAGAATTAATTCCTGCTCCAGATTTTGGGCGTTGTTAATAGCAAAATCTGAGCGCACAGAAGTAGCAAAGCCACTCGCATTAGGTGGTGTATAGGTAATGTCGTACAAACAGTCGGCGCTGTCAGAGTAAAAACCGGAGGCGATACAGGAGTCTGTAGAAAACAGCAACATAACATAGTTGCCATCAATATCGGTGCGAACACTGCCGTCAATATGCTCCAAACTTTGATTTGATAATTCCAGAAGCGGGCCTTGCTCGGGGCCAAGCCAGCTGATGTTGGTTTGAATATCGACATCGGCAATTGGGGTGTTATTACTATCAAGCACTTTTCCGGACAAAACCACAAAATCAAACTGGGAGTCGCGTATTGTGTCGGCGATAACCTCAAAATCGTCAGATTGAATGGTAGCGTTCGGCGCGCCTACTAGGGAGACATCTGACGCATTAAAATAGGAACGAAGTACAAAAATACCGGGCGAGACGGTCCACGCATAGGCACCATCAGCGCCGACCTTTATGATATCACCAACCTGAAAAAAACGACCGTTTCCTAGTGCTTGAAAAAGCCTTGCATTAGCACCTTCTATTGGATTGCCCAGCTGGTCTTTGACCACCCCGCTGAGGTTTGCTGCGTGAAGCGCAAAAGAAAAAGTCGAAAATATGAAGGCGAGGACAATCGCTGAGGTCCAGGCGTTAATAAAATCCAATAGTCTTTTACACATGCTGTCTCTCCAACGAGAAGAAAATTTTAATTTTAACGAACTAAGGGCAACCGGTAGGACAAAACAAGATCGCGTAGATAACTATTATAGCTTGTTCTGGCAACCCCGCCGTCATAGGTGAAACTTTTACCCTTAGACCGGTAGCTTTGCGGACCTGTTCTTTCAATCCAGGCAGCCCAAATTTAAGTAAAAAAGAAAATTCAAATTTCACATTTGAACCCTGTAAAACTAATAGCTATATCGCGTATGTTGAAGTTTGATAAATGATATTTTAACACTAGTGCCCGGGGAAATTACTAGCACTTCCTCGTAACTAATTGTAGTAAAACGTATAATTACTAAATTAAAGATGTCATCGATTTGAATGTATCAAAAAGCACCTTGGCAGACGCCAACGAAAGTCGAGATTGGCGCATCTATGCCGATTTTGCCCAGCTGCTGATTCGTATTGCTCGCCCACTATCTGAGTGTGTGATTTCTTTCCACGCATCGTCATGTCTTCAGTCATGTGCTGTCGAAGTGGCTGAACGGGTTTTGGCATAGCAGATTTTTGCTGTGTTTCTTTGTTCATGAGTTTGCTCCTAAGTGAAAAATGCGAGCGAAGATGCTCATTTCCACCTATAACAAACCTGGAGGTGTGGGGCTATCCGAATGTTAGTCGCGATGCGCAATGTTGGGGATGGTTCCTACCGCGAAGCAGTTTCGTTCATAAGGAGTTCTAAATCGTAGCACTTCGCAGTAAATCAATCTCAATTGAACAAATTTTAGTGTCTTCTTTACGGAATATTGATCATGCGAAGTAGAGCTCATTCATGGGCAAAATACTCGGAAAAATAGAAACTGCCGGCTTTCGCATCGGCCAGCCCAAAGCAGGCAAAGCGATCTGGGCGATGAGTCACATCAAAAAGCTCTATCGCATTGAAGCCTTTATTAAAGATTAATCACCAGCCGAATAAAGAGACTATAGAAAAGAGCATGCATTGCCCTTACTTGAAAGATATAAAGCCTGGCTAGATAAATCGATTCAACAAGTGCCTCCAAAATCGGCACTAGGAAAGGCGCTAGCCTATAGTTTGAATCAATGGCCAAAGCTCACGCGTTATCTCGAAGACGGACGACTTAATATTGACAATAACCGTGCTGAAAGAGCAATTAAACCCTTTGTGATAGGTCGTAAGAATTGGTTGTTCTCAAACACCGCGAGTGGTGCTCACGCCAGTATTATTCTATACAGTATCGTTGAAACGGCGAAAGCGAATAATCTGGTGCCATTCGAATATCTGCACCATACTCTTAATGCACTGAGTGAACCTCAGGATGATGAGAGCCTGAATGAGTTATTACCTTGGAATGTAAGCTTAGCAATTAGCTAAACCTACAAAAGAGGTGTGCTTGGTGAGACGCTTACGTTTTTGAAGCCTTAGAAACCTAATGGATCGATGTCTGCAATTGGCACACTAGTGCCAATTGCAGACATCGAAGGCTAGTAAGAAATTAGCCAACTTATCTGGAATTTAAATACCTAAGCTTCTCATGGCCTCACTACTTATAAATGACCGTAAATGTATTTTGATACCGATCATGATGTTTCCTATCTCTAACATCTAAATATGGACTTAAAAAACTTTCAGTTAAACTTTCATGACATCATGTAAATTACAGTACAGCCATCACGTTATAGGATATGCCTACTTTAGTTCGATATCCCTGAGAAACAGCAACTAAATCATTAAGCCATGTATAACGTTCATCTGAAGTTTCAAACATAATTAGCGTTCGCAGATAATATTCATCCTGATGAACATCTTCGCAAGTATCTACTGAAAGAACTTTCTGTTTGAGATGATTGGGGATAACCCATCGTCCTTTGTAACTCATGTAGATTAAGGCGCCATCATCAGTTTCAAGACATACCCTTACGTCAAGTGTGTATGATCCATCTGGATGAAGCATTAACCAATCTCCTCCGCTTTGTTTGAGAGATCCACTAAGTTTATCGCCTTCAAAATAGCCACTTTCGACGTCGAAAATAATTCGATGTCCGGCATAACTGGGTCCTATGTTTAAAGGTTCTTTTAAGGTGACGTGCATATTAAATAAGGGTTGAGTTTTAAGTGCTTGAATATTCATAAATTTCTACCTGTTTGAAATTACTGGGCTATCTGTGTTTTCCATGTTTGGTACGATAAGGTTGCGTGTGCCAATTCCTCTGGTGTAACTCCAGATTTTTTGCAAACCATACCTGCATCAAGAAAAAAGACTTCTTTTGATATTCTGTCTTCATGAAAATGAAATTCGATAAAAACCGGGAGTTGAATACGAGGGCAATCTTTTTCAGGAATCTTCAAGGTCACGTAAGCTTGGCCTGTCGCAAGCATCACATTTCCATTAATAGCATGTTGCTCTAGCGAGACTTCGTAATCAGGAAATAAGCTAAAAAACACATTAAGTTGTAGTTCTACATCTTCACTCCCTTTTGCAAACGCATTAAAGCTGGGTGACACCAACTCTATTTCTGGATGGTAAATAGCAAGTGCAGCTAATATATTTTGCTCACTTTTGATTTTCGCTAATTCGTTCACTAGCGATAGCATTTTCGCTTCGTTGCTCATGATTTTAATACCTTCTTCATTTATTTAATGAAGTCGATAGAGTACGTTTTGTGTTAGTGAAGATTAAGAGTCTTATTAGACCTATATAAGGTCATTTCGTACTTTTATTAAAGTATTCAATATGACCCTGATAAGGTCTAATCAGACTCATGCAGTTTTACAAAATATGTGTCATGCTTAGCAATACAGTATATAGATGAAGAGGGATGCAATTGTTAAACGTAGGTATTGTGGTTAACGAACGTTGTCAGGCATCGAGTGTTTTTGCGGTAACTGATTTGCTCATCGCGGCCAATTACGCTCTGAGTAAGTATTTTGACACGAGAGCGTCATTGTTTAACTACCAATTAATTGGGCTTAAAGGGTCTGTTCAAGCCTACAACGGTAGTCAGATAGGGCCTGTTATAAAAATTCAGGACTGTAAAAGGCCTGATATTGTCATTTTACCTGGTGCCTTTGAGTCTATTCTAACGCCATCACACTCTCAAAAGCTTTTAGATAAAATGTCTCGATTGTTCTCCTCCCTTAATGAGTGGCACAAAGCCGGAACCACCATTGCAAGCATTTGTACTGGCAACTTCATTTTGGCCTCATCCGATATTGCTGCAGGACGAACCCTGACTTGCCATTGGGCCTCAGAGGAAACGGCAAACATGTTATTTCCAAATGTGACATTTGATACCAACAAACTTCTCATTGATCATGGCGACATTGTCAGTGCAGGTGGCGCTATGGCAGCGTCGCAACTAGCCCTTTATCTCGTACATCGTTTTCATAGTCGTGAACTTGCTTTAGCAACCGGTAAGTTGATGATGGTCGAGCTTAATCTCAATAATCAAAGTAGATTTTCCATATTTCATCCTCAGACTAAACATAAAGATATACTGGTCTCCAAACTTCAAAAAGTTATTGAAACGTCTTTTAATGAAGTGCTGGATGTTTCACAGTTTGCAATGAATGCAGGGCTTGGAGAGCGACAACTTTGCCGCCGTTTTAAAAAGGTAACAGGTGAGACACCTTTATCTTATTTACAGCGCTTTCGAGTTGAAAAAGTAAAGGTTGGTCTTGAATCTACGAGTAGAGCCATCAATAATTTGATTTGGGATGTAGGGTATGAAGATCCGACTTCTTTTAGGCGTTTATTCAAACGCTTAACAGGCTTAACTATGCAAGAATACAGAAGTCGTTTTTCTTCGATGTAGTTAAATTATACAGCGGTAAGCTTAAATGATCAGCCCTCACTGGAGCAGTAAAATACTTAGTTTAGTGATAGTCTAATATTCCCGCTTTCCTTATGTCTGCTATACGCACCCAATCAGACCTTATATTTAAGGTTATATTTGAAAGATAAGTTATCTTGAAGTAAAAAAATACTTAATAGTATGATGTCAGATTAAGGCGCGCTCGTGCCATTCCTTTCTGCTGAAGCTCTTCGCTAATACTCAGAGCTAAAACACTGAATCAGTGTGACGGTACTGGTTTGTGTCGTGGTGTTGGTAAACCAGCATATTTATCAGATGAATGGACAACGCAACTTGTTATGTTCTCTGAAATTATTATGAGATATTCTTCTGAGCGCGTCGTACTAAGGCTCACAAACTTCGTAAATATCCGCTTCTAAAGGTATATTTTTCTCGCTGAGTTGGTATGAAATATCGTTATACTGCCACCTAATCAATGCTGTTTGCTAGTTGGTAATGCTTTTCACTTCAATACCATCACGAGAAACCGCTTCGCCACGCTGCAGTTTACTTTCGATACCCGGTCCTATTTTGGGTAGTATGTCTCTCGCATTGATATCCTCCCCACACTGATCACAAACATATTTTGGCTGAGTCTTATGGCCACAAGGTTTATGCTCGAACACCACCGGGGAACCATCGCCATCACAGACCCATTTGTCGCCCCATTGCACCACGGTCATCAATACCGGATATAACTCGATGCCTTTCTGCGTTAAACGATATTCATAACGTGTGTGCTTTTCGTCATAGAGCACCTTATTCAAAATCCCGACCTCCACCAATCGATTTAGTCGGTCAGACAGTCGGTGTTTGGTAATACCTAAAGACTTTTGAAAATCACTAAAGCGTCGAATACGTCTAAAGGCATCTCGTACAATCAATAAGGTCCACTTATCACCAAAAATAGCTAAGCCTCTAGCAATAGAGCAAACCTGTGTATCTATTTCTTTCCAACGCATAGCAACCTCAAATGATTTAAAAGCCGTTTTATTCGGTTTCAAATAAAAGGATTTATTTGAATTAATGAAATTATATATTGACAGGTTCTAAAATGGAACCCTATAATCATTCCAGGGTTCCAAAATGGAACCGGAAGAGCAAAAGCCAACTCGTTACCGACTTAACTTTTGCAACTTAACTTAATGAGAGGACTTTATGATGAACTTGATCAAGACACTTTTGAATTGGATCGACCACGAAATTGGATTAGATAACTTAGATGGCAGTATCGATTTTGAATTTGAGGCTGGCGATTTAGGCTAGGCCATTTTGAACAGACCACGCTTCTACTAACGAGGGAATAAACATGAACACCTTAATCGCGATAGGAATTTTAACTGCAACTGTCATAGTTGGAGAGCTACGTCACCGCTATCTTGTTTCAATCAGAGGAAAGTCGGCAAATCGATAAAAGGACAGGTTAAGAGCCAAACATTCAAGTAATGATGTGCTAAAAACAACTTATTTTTTAACAGGTAAAAAATTATGTCAAGCTACCCATTTATTATCAGCATCTTCATTGTGCTGTCAGTCTTAACCGTTTCATCAGTAATCACAAACAGCGGATTTACCGCTAAAGCGAGTAATTACAACACCAAGCGCACCTTAAACAACTGCATGAGAAAAGTTGACTGTTATGCTTGAGGCCTTTATAGCAACTCGACCTCAGGTCATGCTTAGTCAGCTTGAAGTCGAGTCACCATAACAGCCATTATTTACGACAGCCTTATAATAAACAGAGCGAGTTATTTCTCAGCACAGTACTTACCATATAAAATTCAGAATTCTTCCTTAATTTCATCTTGCAACTTTTCTAACTCATCTAGGGTCAAGTATAGGAAGGATAAACGCCCTTTATTCGTGAGCCCAGAGTATTTATCAAGTTGCCTAGGCAAAATTAGTCCGCTAAATTGTCTTTAAGGTGACAGAAATCTAATCACCTGATGTCCTAATGGCACTGAATGCTATAAGTTACGCCGCATTAATTTGCGGTATCGTGGTAACTAGGGGCTTATAATTCCATTTTTGTACTATACTAGATATCGTAGTACCTCCAATCTATAGGCGGACTTTTAGTACATAACTGTGCTAACAATATTGACTCGTTTATTATATGAGACGCTGTTATGACGCACTATTTATTCTGGCGAGTCATTGCTATTGTGATGATTTCAGTCATTCAAGCTTCAATAGCTAGTGCGGAACAAAAAACACCTAGTCAGGTGTTTGTAGAAGTCAATGCATTCCATCTAAGCCTTAACTCGTATTACCCAGAAAGCGCCAACAATAAAAATCTTCAATTAGATAAGATAGATATTGATGATGCAACATCCTCCGATGTTTATTTTTTAGCTGCGGCTCTTAACGAGAAACTCCGAATTTTGTTGGCGAAGAATGACGTTGTAGGATTTAAGCAAGTCACCCTATCAAAAGACGAAATTACACAGATGGATATATTTGAATTAATTAAGACTGCACAAAATAATTTGACGCTGCTAACGGGGGCACCTGTCAAAGTAAAAAAGCTAACGGTGCCGAGCTTACCCTCCGTAGTGTTAAGGGAAGTAATTATGGCAAATCGCCTATTGGATGCCATTTTGCTGGGAGAAATCAACCCTAAATACCCGTATTCTGTAGTCAATCGCATTCAGCACGAATTGCAGAGAATTTACTCGCATAAGGGGCTTCCTCTTATGGAATATAAATATCATTATGAATTTCTGAGAATTACTCCTACAGATGTGTTCGATAGCTCTGAAATATTTCATAATCAGCTGAGATTGTTTAGCAACCACTTGTTCGACCACTACGATTCAAGAAAGGCCTATTACATACCAAAAGACAAATCTTCAATCGAGCCTTATCATGTATTTACATTATCCGTTGTAAATTTGTATCAAATTTATTTGCTAGAAAATAAGCTAGGACTGACCCCAGATCATACCTATATCCCACAGTTTAAAGATGATGCTCAACCGAAGACGGTCTACCATGGCTACAATAAGGTTAACTCAATGCTTAGTTCATTGATTGTAAACTGGCATTAGGAC
>Ga0209290_1000687_pt1 | contig 21536 bp, 26 predicted proteins | sample EN1Hudsemesocosm_2_FD_184632 | JGI IMG/M metagenome (GOLD analysis project Ga0209290, IMG submission 184632) | Methane-oxidizing microbial communities from mesocosms in the Hudson Canyon - EN10B Hudson Canyon (SPAdes) (version 2) | ecosystem: Environmental > Aquatic > Marine > Cold seeps... | reverse complement strand
TAGTTGATTTAAAGCGTGCGCAAAGGTACTCGCGCCTTCACCGTGAACTAGCCAGTTTAGCCGCGCATCTTTTGCCTGTGCTTGTTGGATTAATGAAGTGAGATGATTACGCTGTTCAGCGCTGTTATGTTTACCGTTTTGCCAGTAAAGGGAATAGTGGTTTTTGTTTTTATGCGTGTCACTTTGATGAACTGCCGCCTCATACGCTTTAGTGATATGTTTAATCAACTTCCTACCCGCATCTTCCTTATTATCAAACTTACCACTCACCGCGGCATAATGTGCATTGCCCCATTGGTGATTAAGCTCCATGGATAGTTTCCTATTTTCCTGTGTTCCCCATTTATCAACATCCAGAACGACTTTGTAAACCCCTGTAGTCTGCTCTGCAGAAGCTGGTTTAATATCCTTATCTATATTTAAACCGTAAACCCGCACATCACCGGCGTCATCAAGCGAGTAATTAATTTGAGCACCATCCAACTTTAGTGATTGCATATTAGTACTACGCACACCTGCCAAGGCATTCAAACTATAAAGCGCTCGTAAAATGGTTGTGTAATAATAATTGCCTTGATAGCCGCTTTTTAATGCTTGCCATTCAGGGTAATGTGCCTTTAATACATAAATATTACGGCTAGCATTGACATGCCGCCCCTTGGTCACAATACATTCCCAGGCCTTGTTCTTGACTGTCATTTTTGTAATTCCTTTTACATACTACTTTTAGCTGTTAATGAAAGAGAGCTTAGCTCATGGGGTAAATTCCGGCGCAGGACTACCCGGTTTTAAAATAATAATATCTGGTTCGCCTTTATGGTGATCACCACTGCGATATTCTGGGTACACCCATGGTTCGGGCTTACGGTGTTTCTGTGCGCGTGCATTAGGCCACCTTTGTTTAGCCGCTTCTAGCGCCTTTGTAGCAGATGCACCCAAAGATAGCTGTACGCTATTGCAAACCGAATCACGCAACTCGTTCATATTGGCGAGGCAAGGCTCTACGGGCGCATACCCTAAATATCGAAAATTTAGCTGAAGAAAATGTCGATCATCCAAGGGGATACTTAACTTGCTATCCATATGCGTCGGTTCAAATGTTAGTTTACGCATAAGGTCGTCAGAGAAGTCTCGGTGCGTTTCAAAATAAATCCAGGTGCCCTTTTCTTTTTCTTCAGTTTGCCAATTCACAGGGGCTTTTCGTTTTGCAAATTCAGGGCTTGCCGGTCCGTTATAGTATGTGAAGCGCAACAGTACCTGTTCAAAATGAGCAGCATTTAAGCAGCTCATATTTTCGGGTAGAGAGTCCATTCGAACCAGTCTCACTGTTAAATCAACAGTACCATAAGGCCGTGATCGGAATGGCGAACCAAGTAACTCCCAACTACGCGCCGCTACCATATAAGAAGCTTGACCTTCTCGTTGCCACTCATCCACGTGACTATCATCACTGTAGATCGATGGATCATAAATATTTACACTTGCGGGAATAGGGTCCGCCTCAAAGCCTTCAAAGTCAGCATGAGGAATCAGATCGAGTGATAAACGGCTACCCGAGAAATCAATTTCTATATGGTCACGTTCATAACGATGGGGGATGTAGGGACGCTTGCGAGAAGCGAAAAGTTTACTAAACATATTGGTGATTCAATCCTTGTTAATACATTCGGTGTATTGTTTAAGTTTACGATATTAAGCATATAACTTAGCTTACTATCCATAAACGTTTACACCGTCGACAGTTACCTTTTTAGGCCTCCGCTGTCGTCAAAATCATCAGGTGCGCACAATACAGTGTTATTCAGAAAGCTTCAATCGGTCTATTCTCAAGTCTTTCAGCTGTATTTTCCTTCGCTGTACACCAATAAAAAACTAATTATTTTCATAGTTTCGGTTAGAACGTCTCATAAAATCAAATAAATAATAACTCTAGTATGAACATTCTAATTTTAATCCGTATCGTTAACTCGAAGCCTAGTTAATCACAACTTATGCGATCTCAAAAGGAATATACAATGAGCACTATCAAAAACTACCAAGAGCAAGTTCAAGACATCATCGAAAAAGCGATCGCTACAGTTGAAGAGCAACATAAAGCACTTGCAGCTACATCTTTTGAGTACATCGAAAGACTTTACAAAGTAGAAACTGTTAAAGCTAAGCACAATGATGTTGCTGAAGTTGCTTACACAAAAGCACGTGAAGTAAACAAGCTAGTTGCTGATTACGCAAGCGACCTTATCGCTAAGTTTGATAAAGAAGAAGCTGCTCCAGCTAAAAAAGCGGCTAAGAAAGCGCCTGCTAAGAAAAAAGCTGCTGCGAAAAAAAGCACCGCTGCTAAAGCAGAAGAAGCAACAGCTTAATTTTGAGTTTTAGGTATGTGTTGCCTTTTTTACCCCTTGGCAGCACATCCTGTTTTCTCTTATAAAAAAATACCCGCACTGAGCGGGTATTTTTTTGCCTGAATTTTATATCACGCTATGGAGGAGCGGTCAGCTTTACGACTACATTCGTCTTTGAATCATAAGACTCACGCGTCGATTTCGCTGTCGATTCGCCTCTGAAGTATTTTCTACAAGCGGTTTAGTATCACCATAACTCACAGCACGGAACCGTGATTTTTTAACGCCCTCCGCCACAAAAAACTGTAATACCTCTGTCGCTCTTGCTGAGGCTAGATCCCAATTAGAAGAAAAACGTGAGGTTGAAATTGGATTATCATCAGTATGACCTTCAATAAATACCAAACCATCAGAGGCTTTTAGGACTGGCACCAATTTTTCCAAAACGTCTTCACCTGACCGAGTTAGTTCAGACGTTCCAGAGCTAAATAACACACGAGATTGAATTGCTAGCTCCGTAAAATTGCTATCCTTTATTAAGGTCACCAAGCTTTCTAGACCATTCGCTTTGATAGACGTAGAAATATCTTCAAGCCAGTTTACATTTTGTGTTTGACTCGTTGAACTTGAAACACCTAATGCAAAATCCGTCACGTCAACCACCTGCTCAACAGGTGATTTTGCTGTGGTGATTGCATGCTGTGCAACACTCTCAGCGAGTTCGGCTCGACTCAACACTAAAAGCATCACAAATACCGTAGACATCAATACAAAAACATCAATATAGCTGATCATCCAACTATCATCACTGTTGCTTTCTATATCGTCCGTTAAAAGCTGTAAATTTAATGAGGGTCGACTTGATGTTGTCATCATTTAGGCTCCAAATTTAGCCATCATAGACTTCTGCACCGATGGTTTTTCCGAAGGATCTTTATTTTGTGGCATTTCGTTGTCTTGATCCTGCAAGAAACTCATTAGCGTATCGCGAACGACAGAAGGCGTACGATTTTGTTGTATCAAAGCAATGCCTTCTGACAATAGGCTTAAGACTAATACATGCTGATTCCGTCGCTGCTCCAATTTACTCGCGATCGGTTTAAAAACTAAATTGGCAAGCAACAAACCGTAAAAAGTCGTTACTAGGGCTATCGCCATATCAGAAGTAACAGAAGCTAAACCGCCACTCTCTACTCCCTGAAGCATATTCACTAAACCTAATAATGAACCGACCATGCCAAACGCAGGCGCAAAAGTCGCCATCGAACGAAAAAGGTTAATGACACTTGCTTCTTTCGCGCGATATTGTGAGATTTTCCAGTTTAGGAACGACATAACATCTTCCATCGAATTTTCGTCTCTTACCATCTGCAAACCACGCTGAAGGAAAGGGTCTCTCAAACGGCCAATATCATTATCTAACTGATCAAACTGCTGACGAAACCCCAACTTTGAAAAATGGAGAATTTTATTAACCTCTCCATTTAAGTTCATCGTTAAAGGGTCAATCACTACCCGCGCTTCTTTCAACCCGTAAACCGCATCTTTGAATGGCACACTAACTAAAACTGCCGTTAGGGTTCCGCCAAATACAATTAATAAACCCGGTATATTAATGAACGCCATCGGATTCTCTGCAGACAAACCAACCGCTGAAACAAGAAAGGTTAAACCGACGATGACACCAGCTAAATTGGAGTACTTAGAAAAATTCATAAACGGCCCTTATTGATAAGCTTATTTCAAAAATTTCGCCGTGCTATAAATACGAATCGTGATCCGTAGCTTAAAAGGTAATACACAGCATATATCTAATGCTATGCATAAATTAAGCCTACTTTAAAACATGTAAATCAGCTCAAAAATAGATAATTGAGCATTAGGTGTGGTAAATAACAAGCAACCAAGGCAATTAATTGCCACAACCGCCATCAAATTTTGTCAATAAATCGTCTCAGTTTTCAACTACGTCTTTATTTTCTAGCCGTTGCTTAAGCTCTGCTAAACGCTCAGGCGTGCCTACATCAAGCCAATAATCAGAAATAAGTGTTCCGAGTACTCGCTGCTTTTCAATATATTGTTTCAGCAAGGGGCCTAATGGACTAGGGCCGGCCGTTACGTTGTTAAATAAAGCGGGATGAAACAGCGCGATACCCGAATAGGTATAAGCTAACTCGTTTTCCCCAATCAAGCTTAGCTTTAAGGTTTCAGCATCAAAGCAAAAGTCCCCGTTTTCATTATGATCAGGGTTTTTGACTAACGCTAAATATGCAAGGTGCTGCTCATTTAAAACAGGCGAAGCATCTAGCCATGATGTTAAGTTCAGCTCGGTATATACATCACCGTTTACAACCAAAAAAGATTGGTCACCATCACTTAGCAAAGACAGCGCCGCTTGAATGCCCCCAGCAGTTTCTAACAATACATCTTCATTTAAATAATGAATTGTTACCCCCCATCGTGTCCCATCACCTAACGCTTTCGGCAGTTGTTCACCTAACCAGTGAGTATTGATAACAATGTCTTTGATGCCGCTACGCACAAGCCTTTCGATATGAAACTCTATCAGGTATCGACCTGCCACTTTTAATAATGGCTTCGGCGTATGGTCAGTTAGCGGTCGCATCCTCTTGCCTAAGCCTGCAGCTAAAATCATGGCCTTCATACGTCTGTATCTTCTTCTAAAGCTGTTTCGGCAATTAATTTATTTGCTAACAATGGCTGAACTTTAGTCACCAGAAAAGCATGGAAATCTTTAAGGGATGAATACCCTTGGCTAACCCGTACAAGGTACTCGACGGTTCTGGGTATATCATCAAGATAACTATGTTTACCATCTCGCAATGAAAGACGTGCAAAAATCCCTGCCGCTTTTAGATGTCGTTGCAAGCCCATAAAGTCGAACCACGCTTTAAACTGAGCCCCGTCGTAGCTCAATTCTCCTTGCGCTTGTAATAAGGCGTAATATTGCTGACACCACTGCTCTACTTTCTCATCAGGCCACACGATATAACAATCTCTCAATAACGAGACTAAATCGTAAGTGACTGGGCCAAAGACAGCATCCTGAAAATCAATCACGCCTAAGGAATCATCCTTCAACACCATTAAATTTCGGGCATGATAATCTCGATGAACAGGAACCTGAGGTTGAGCAAGCGCACTCTCCGCCAGCGCATTAAAACTCTGGATTAGCATGGTACGTTCTTGCGTATTTAACGTTAGCCCTAGTCTTTTCTCTAACAACCAATCAGGAAACAAGGCCATTTCACGCTGTAGCAGCGCGTTATCATAAGGAGGAAGCGTATAGTTTGAATCAGATTCAATGGCTTGAATTTCAATCAAGGCTTGCATCGCTAAACCATAGTAGTGGTCGCCCGATACATTGTTTGGTGTCGCTGTTGGTGCTACCGAAAAAAGTGATGCTAACAAAACATCATCACCAAAGTCGTTCAATAATAAAAAACCTAATCCAAGATCATAATGATGAATCGTGGGGACTTGGACGCCTCGACTTAACCAGTACTGAGCAATGGCGACAAAGCTTGATGAGTCTTCTTTATCCGGCGGTGCATCCATTGCAATCCAAGTCTCACCCTCAACATTTGCTCTAAAATAACGTCTAAAGCTTGCATCGCCTGAAACCATTTCTAAGGATAAGCTTGTTTGATTTAAAGCCTTAGCCACCCATTCAGTCAGTTTTTCCTGTCTTAAATCCATACTCTATTTGAACCTAGTTTCGATCAAGTAAACGCCTGTATTTATCAAGCTATTATTTATTTTCCTATCAATACGATAGTACATCCGCCATCCTAATCAAAAAGTTAAATGACATCAAAGTAAGCACCGTTTATTATTCGCACTTATTATTCATATTTATTTCACACGGCTATAATCATTACGGTGAGAAATAAAAACCTAAGGCACAAAAAATTTGATAAGCGCTCAGTCTTATTCGTTATTCCGTATACCTTCTTATAAGAAGATATACATGGGTTTTGCCTGCTCGTTTAAACACGCCAAAGATAAGGCTACAAACTTTCTTTCAAGTCCCCTATCGGTGAGAAGTTCGATTTGATGAATATTTTGCGCATTAATTTATTTGGTTTTTTGGGCACCGCTATTTTTTTAAGCCCTCAAAGCTATGCAGACAATACCCGTACTCATCCTCAAGCAATAGCAAAGGCTCAGTGCGCGAGCTTAGAACAAGCACCAAATTCAAAACAGCGTTCTAGTAACAAAAAAATCAATCAAGCACAATCGTCTAAAACGACAGAGTCAAACCAAGTCATCACCATACACGCGAGTCAGGTAGACTATCAGCCTGGGGATAAGTTAGAACTCGTGGGTGATGTTGAGATCATTCAAGGGCCTTATCGAGCCACCAGTAATAAAGCCAAAATTAACAGCCAAAATAATCAGGCCGAATTAGAGGGCGATATCGAATTAACTGGGCCTGATGTTACCCTCAATGGCGACACAGCAACGATGGATGTGACGACCCATCAGATCTCGATTGATAATGCCCACTTTATCAACCCAAGTACCAATCTAAACGGTAAAGCGCTCAAAATAGAGCAACCAGACACAGACACGCTCATTATTCATGATGGCCTGTTCTCTAGCTGCCCGCCCGAAGATCGAGACTGGGCCTTTGCCTCGGCTAAAATCACGCTCAATAAGGCCGAAGGTTTCGGTGAAGCAAACTCAACACGTTTTTTAATTAAAGATGTACCCGTTCTTTATATTCCTTGGTTTTCTTTCCCGATTGATGATCGTCGTAAGACTGGTTTTCTTTATCCTACTATCGGTAGTTCAAACACTGAACGAGGCTTATTTTTATCAACACCCTATTATTTAAATGTAGCGCCTGACTTTGATGCGACCGTCACACCGACGTATATTCATGGAAGGGGTTTGCATACCGAACTAGAACTCCGCCATATAACAAAGTCTGAAGATAATTTTTTAGCACTAGGCTACATTCCTGAAGATAAAGATTATCGCGATGAACAAAGAAACATAGGTTTATCAGAGGACGGCGAGCGTTGGGGGCTAAATTTCAAACAAAAATTCGAATTCAAATCTTTTGCAAAAGGCTGGCATGGCAACATCGATTTTAATGATGTCAGTGATGATGACTATCTGAGTGATGTTGGGCAAGGCCTGCAAATAGATAGAGCCGATCACTTAGACCGTCGAGCTAAAATAAACTATTCCAGTGAGAATTGGCAATTCAATATGCTGATTCAACAATATAAAAGCATTGACGATCAAATACTTCCGAGTCAAGAAGCTTACCAACGCCTACCTGAAATGAACTTCAGCTTATATCAGGATATGAACGCAGTGCATTTAGACTGGCAAAGCCAATATGTTTATTTTTATCGCGATCAAGATGGACTGACGGGTGATGACACGACTTACGGATCTCGCTTACGCCACCAACCTAAAATCTCACTGCCAATGAGAAAAAACTGGGGATTTGTAGAGCCGTCATTTACTCTAGATCATACCGATTACTCTTTACAGTCATATAGCCCTAAGGAAAACCATCTTTCACGTACCGTGCCTATTTATGAAATCGATTCAGGCTTATATTTTGACAAGCCTTCTAGTTTTGTAAGTAAGGATTTACGCTTAAGTCTAGAACCTCGTATATATTATGCTTATTCCAAAGCTAAAGATCAGGATGACATTCCAAACTTTGACAGCGCACTCCCTAGCTTTTATTACGACCGTTTATTCAGCCCAAACCGTTTTAGCGGCGGTGATCGGATCGGTGATAACAATCGCTTGACGCTTGGTTTTACCACCCGGTGGACAGATAAGTATAGTGGCGTGGATCGTGCCGTTTTCAGCCTAGGGCAAATTTACCATTATGATGATCGCTCTGTTAATTTAAATGGTGAAGGTCAATCCACACGCAGTGACTCATTATTTGCATCAGAACTTATGTTTAAACCTAACGCCAATATAGAATTTTCCATGACAGGCCTATGGGATTCAAAAAGCCACACAACACAAGAAGGCAATAGTAGCGCTAGCTTTCATAGTAATGATTACAGCACAGTGCTTAATTTCAGTCATCGGTATATTCGAGATGAGTTAGAACAATCAGACACCTCATTCATCCTTCCGCTATACAATACATTCAGTTTAATTGGCCGTTGGCGTTACGATTTAGAAAGCAATAGCACTATTGGCACGCTGGCTGGGGTAGAATACGGTAGTTGCTGTTGGCGAATACAACTCTTGGCTCAATCATACTTAACGGATGATTCAGAAATGAGCAACGGTGTTCTATTCCGCTTTCAATTAAACAGTCTGGGTAGTTTTGGTAAGAGTGCAAATAGCATGGAGGAACAAGTTCCTGGTTATAAAGCCCGTGAAGAGTTTTTTAATTAAAGAGAGTGTTACTTTAACAACAAAATTCTCACCAACTAAAAGCCTACAATGAGATAAGCACGACGTTTGTCACCATGAAAGCAAACAAGCGTATAAAGCAGCAGTATTCCATTTAAGTAATAATTTATAGTTACAATTTAGGTAGTTAAATAATGATATTTAGTAAACCAATCGCTATTTTGTTTGCAATTTTAGGTAGTTGTCTATTTACGGCAAATCTCCATGCTCAGTCAGTCCCGCTCGATAAAATCATTGCCGTCGTTGATGACGATATCGTCATGCAATCTGAACTGACTCGCCGCATACGCACGATTGCCAGCCGACTTAGAGCCCAAGGAACCCCATTACCTTCACAAGAAGTCATGCATACCCGTGTGCTCGATCAACTCATTCTTGAAAACATCCAACTACAATTAGCTGAACGGGCTGGTATTCGTATCGGTGACACACAGCTCAATGCAACCATCGATAATATTACAAAATCGAACAACATGACTTTGGCGCAATTTGAAGCACAATTAAAAGCGGAAGGTGAAACCTATGCTAGCGCACGTGAGCAAATCCGAACGGAAATGACCATCTCCCGCGTTCAAAAACAAGAAGTTGATCGTCGCGTACGAGTAACAGATCTAGAAATAGAAAACTTTCTCGCATCAAAAGAAGGACGAACCCAATCAGGCACAGAGTACTACTTGGGCCACATACTCGTTTCAGTCCCCGAGTCTGCATCACTCGAAGAAATTGAAGCCGGCGAAAAGAAAGGAAATGATATTCTTATCGCTCTCAAAGCAGGTGAAGACTTCAAAAAGATGGCCGTCGAGAAGTCGGATGGTCGTCAAGCACTCAATGGTGGTGTCATTGGATGGCGAAAAGAAAGTGAACTGCCCTCTATAGCAGCAGATATTATTCCGACCTTACCGGTTGGAAAACCTTCAAAGCTAGTTCGCACCAGCAGCGGTTTTCATATTGTTACCGTGCTCGAAAAGCGAGGTGGAAAACAGCAACTCATTGATCAAGCACATGTTCGCCATATTCTGATTTCACCCAGTGAAATACGAACAGATCAAGAAGCTAAAATCATCATTGATAAACTATACGAACGGATTAGTAGCGGTGATGACTTTGCTGAGCTCGCTAAGTCTAATTCTGACGACCCGGTTTCGGCCATCGACGGTGGTAGCCTTGACTGGGTAAGCCCTGGGCAGATGGTGCCAGAATTCGACAGTATGATGAATGAAGTCGCTTTAGGTAAAGTCAGTAAACCCTTTCGGTCTCAATTTGGCTGGCATATTCTTGAGGTCACCGAACGTCGTAAACAAGATATGGGCGCATTAATACAAACCAATCAAGCAAAACAGGTCATTCATAAGTATAAATATGAACAAGAACTTTCTAATTGGTTGCTCGAAATCAAGAGTGAAGCCTTTATTGAAATTAAAGGACAAAAAACAGAAGACCGAGCAGAAGAAGATCAAACTTGATGACTAAAACGGCCTTAGAGCAAACGCCTATAGTTGTCACCCCTGGAGAACCAGCAGGTATTGGCCCCGAACTCTGCATTCAACTAGTACAAAATGAGTTAGATACGCCAATCGTATTTATGGCAGATACCTCGCTACTTTTAAGTCGTGCGAAAGAACTCAATCAAGCGATTAATATTCTTGAATGGGATGGCAAACCTTTTAATGGTAGTCCTGCTGGCACCCTAGTTGTTCAGCATACGCCCTTGAATGAAACCTGCCAAACAGGACAATTAAACCCTGCCAATGCTCACTATGTTTTAAATTGTCTAAACAAAGCAATTGATGGTTGCCTAGATGGTACATTTTCAGCCTTAGTCACAGGCCCGTTGCATAAAGGTGTTATCAACGACGCGGGCATTCCTTTTAGTGGCCATACCGAACACCTCCAAGAACGCTGCCAAGTAAATAAAGTTGTCATGATGTTAGCCAGCCCTAAAATGAAAGTAGCACTGGCAACCACTCACATCCCCTTAGCAGATGTTAGCGTTAACATTACCCACGCTAGCTTAAGTGAAGTGATTGAAATTTTGATTCAGGACCTACAAAGTAAATTTGGTTTTAAACGTCCTAAAATTCTGATTGCAGGCCTCAACCCTCATGCCGGCGAAGGCGGACATATGGGGCGAGAAGAAATTGAGGTAATACAACCTGTTTTAGATCGCTTTAAACAACACAATGTCGAACTGATTGGCCCCTTACCTGCCGATACATTGTTCACTGAAAAATACTTAGGCAATGCTGACGCAGTACTCGCAATGTATCATGACCAAGGTTTACCCGTACTAAAATATGGCGGCTTTGGCGAATCGGTTAATATTACCTTGGGACTTCCCATGGTACGCACCTCTGTTGATCACGGCACAGCACTTGATATTGCCGGCACAGGTACCGCCGATATAGGCAGTCTAAAAGCAGCCATTAACTGCGCCTTGCAAATGCAAGCACCGCTTTCAGGTGCATCACTACTCGAACCTACTTCTCATACAACTCATTTGGATCATTCTAATGGCTAAACACCACCAAAAAGCTGGGCATCAAGCCCGAAAACGTTTCGGCCAGAATTTTCTGCATGATGAAGCGGTTATCGACAGTATAATTTCTGCCATAAACCCAAGGTCTGGCGACAGAATGGTTGAAATTGGCCCAGGACTTGGCGCCTTAACCGAGCCATTACTAGTCGCTTCAGAGGGTAAACTACAGGTTGTAGAACTAGATCGAGACCTTATCCCGATTCTACGTACAAAATTTTTTAATTATCCTGACTTTATAATTCACGAAGGCGACGCGCTTCAATTTGATTTCGACCAACTGTCAGAAGGCGACCAGCAAATAAGGGTGGTTGGCAACCTGCCCTACAATATTTCAACGCCACTAATTTTTCACTTGCTTGAGAATATCAACTCAATCAAAGATATGCATTTTATGCTGCAAAAAGAAGTGGTTGATCGTATGGCATCTCGTCCAAGCTCTTCCGCTTATGGCCGACTAGGCATTATGACGCAATACTATTGTAAAGTTCAGCCGCTATTTTTGGTTGACCCTGATGCGTTTAGACCCGCACCTAAAGTAGACTCTGCAATTGTTCGGCTTGTGCCACATACAACTTTACCTTACCCCGTAGAATCAGTAGAACGCTTACAAAATGTTGTACGCATCGCGTTTACTAAACGCCGTAAAACACTCCGCAACGCTTTATCTGGTGTGGTTGCACCCGAAGCGTTAGAAGACTTAAAAATAGAAACAAGTCTGCGGCCTGAAAACTTAACATTAGAACAGTTTTGCGCATTGAGTAACTGGAAGCCTTAAGTCTATTCAGTCAAACTTACCGCTTTACTTAACGTCTCTACTTCATCGCTATTGAGCCCTGAATACTCAGCCATACGACATAGTTTATGCGGTATGGCTAAATCCAAATTTGTATTATTTCAATACTCAGAAGGGCAGTGTTAGATTGACCTAGGGGTTAGGGGTTAGGGGTTCGATGACGCCAATAGACGTCAGCGCCGTGCTTCGCATGGTAGACACGACCCTGACAGACATTTGATTCATGTATTTACCTTTTTTATCGCATGCTTACCGAAATTTATTGTAATCAACGAACATTATGCGGGCATCAATTCTATACTATTACGTTTTTGTTCGCTGATTACGCTAGTTTCGTGAGGGGTTATAATACGATATAACTCTTTGCAAACGTTTGAAAAATGTTTGTCTGTTCTAGACTTAATATTATTTATTTCAATAACTCTGTCCAAATTAGTTTGTAATAACTCTGTCATATGCCCTTCTTGCTCTTCTGTTAGCGCTAAGCTTGAAAAGCTAAGTTGAAATTGATGCAAAAGTTCATGCATGACATTTGCCATATCTAAATCACGCTCATCGAAAATATCTTTAAGCTTTTCAATGGCTTTATCTATATCAACAATGGATTGCTTAATTCTGCTGAAAATAAGTGTCTGCTGGGTTAGCTCAACATCTATATTTTTAATGCGTGCTTCAGCACCGTTTAGAATCGAGGCAATATGATCATTTAAGCGTCCGTACAATGCGTCATCGTCTACGGGCATATTTTTTATGATCACGCTGACATTATTAAAATTGAAAGCCGTACGTTTCCCAAATGGCATAATTCGTTTTTTATTGATAAGCAATTCCATTAGCTCAAGTTCTAAGGGGCTGCAGTCGGGCAAATTACTACTTTTATTTACTGTAGGCGCTTTGCCTCTTATTTGAACGCAGCAACTAAGATTGTAATTTGCTAAAGCGTTGGTAATCTCGATAGCCAATTGACTGTAATCGTCACAGCTAAAACTAGCCTCCATAAAATGAATAACCGTACCGAGCTCACCGATATTTGATATCGCCGAATAAGCCATATTAGTGGCGTTACTAATAGACTCTTTTCGTTTGTTATTACACGCGAGGCTTTGATCAATTTTTGCGATCACTTCTTCGAGTATATAAGGCTTGGTGATATAGTCCTCTCCACCAGAGCTATACCCCTTTAATTTAGCTTCTAGGTCTGTATTTGAGGATAGAAATAGAATGGGAATGTCTTGATGGGTAAAGTCAGCTTTTAACTGTTTACAGGCTTCATAGCCATCCATAGATGGCATTTTAACATTCATTAAGATCAGATCAGGAGTGTGCTGGTCTATCATTTCTAGGCATTTGACACCTGATGGAGCTGAAATAAATTTATACTTATCTTTGAACGCCGATTCCAGCAATAAAATATTCGCTGGTTCATCATCAACAGCCATGATTGTTGCTAAATTAGTTATCATCCGTAACTACCTTTTATATTCCATATTTATTAGCTAGACCGTAGACTAGACTTTGATCATCCCGGCTTTAACGGGGGGGAAATACCGTGCTTTGATTTTTTTAATTTCCGTAAGATTTATCAATTTGGCCTTCTGCTTCACGATCAATTGATGCATTGATTTTTAACCACTACAAGCGACTAACATTATCGATGAAAGAAGTATCAATACCGAACAACATCATTACACCCAATAGCTGCCAATGGATGCTATATTCTTTAAAGTATTGCACTGCATAATTTTTGCGCAAGAAAATTCTAGTCTGAATTTCAGACTAAGTTATACCGATAAACTTCTATGAACTCCGTAAAGTAAGCTATGTGGGATAATAAGAGAACACCCCTTAAATCGTACTTAGCATTTCTGGCACTCAAAAATGCACGTTATTACTCAATCTATTTTATTGCGCTCTAGAGACCAGTTGAAAACCCTAGCAAGCGTTAAAACGATACTTTAGGAGTTTATGCAAATGGGCTTGACTAAAGCGCCTAACGATCGGGAGCTGGCGATTTTAAATTGTCCATAAAACTTTGCTTTCGATCGCTGAGGTCACTGGCTCGTTCATACTTCCGAGTGGCTATATATCTTGCATGCATTGATTTCATGCCGACAAGTAATACTTGATTATACTGAGTTATTCTCGGTTGAATCATTTAGGCCTTCTGCTTCACTATATTCAACGACAGGATTGAACCCACAACGTAAAGCACTGATGCTTCTCATATCCTGCTGTGTATTTCTCACTATCCATTTGCAAAAGAATGGTCACTCCAGGTAGCCCTCTCATCGCTCGTTATTTAATTTGAGCAGCACGATCCTAACCCAATTTCGGTAGTCCAGTGCAACGACTAGAATCACGGTGGTACGTACAAGACATATGCACAAACACAGGAGTTAGAACCCCTTTATCCATGGTAGCTACTAGCCACAATTTACTCAGTATCTAATCTCCATTTTGATGGTTTTATCGCTTCTAATTAGTTACTAACTAAAACATCATCAAATAGTTTTCATAATTATTCCGTCTGAAATTCAAACCTTTCCTTTTTTGACTAATACATATCTTAGATTATCTTTTAAGCTCTATGCTGTGAAATGGTCCCTCTTTGTGGACCTTAAATACCTAGATGGAAGTCCTAGTAATGAGTGGTAAAATGGAAAACAATAACTCAACCAAAACGATCCATGTCTTTGGGATAAATAACTTATACGATGAACTTACAAGCCAACTAGTGACCTCTTTAATTGGTAAAAACCTGTATTTTGAATCAATCGAGTCCTATTCCTATTTTCTTCCCCAACCAAATATTATTTTCATTGATTGTCAACTGAACCATGCCAGTAAGTGTTTAGAATTTCGCCTTGAATTAGAACATCAGTTTTCTAAACCTCACCCAATAAGCACGCGGTATGTAGCCATCACTTCGACTATAAGTTATTCAGATTATATAAAAGCATCAAAGTTGATTCAGCTTTGCGTCATTAACCTAAACAATAGTTATTTAAAATTTAAAAACCAGCTCGATGACTTTCTGGTGTGAAAGTGAGTATCACAGGCAACCCTAGTTACGCGGATTATGATTAAAAGCGGGTTGATATTAACGTTAACAGTTTAAGGAAAACATATTCATGAATCCAAAGGAAACGGAAATACTTATTGTTGACGATACTCATAATATTAAATTACTGGGTCGTATGCTTGAGCAAAACGGTATTAATACGGTATCCAGTACTGAAGATCCAACTAAAATATTTAACTTACACCATGACCACAAATTTCACCTGATCATTCTCGATCTCATAATGACGACTCTTAATTGGAGAGGTGGTTACTTAGGAAATGAATACATCCTAAGTAACCACCGTAACGATAATTTACACCAGATGCCTAAAATTGGCTTAGGTAGCGCCCAAAATCGTTATCCGCAGAGGGAGTTGGTATAATGAAATCAATCCTTATCGTCGACGACTCTTCAGTTTCTCGACAAGAAATATACGCGTCTTTTAAAAAAGCAGGCTTTAGCGTATCGAATACTTCTAACGGAAAGGATGCTCTAGATATTGCAAATGAAAAGCAGTATGACCTTGTTATTACTGATCTGAATATGCCGATCATGGATGGTTTAACACTCGTTAGGAATTTAAGAATATTACCTTCTTACAAGAATACGCCTATTTTAGTCTTATCTGCTGAAAATCAAACTAAGTTTAAAGTTGAAGGTAGAGCAGCCGGTGCGTCGGGATGGATAGTGAAACCATTCATACCTAATTTTCACATCCAAGCTATCTGTAAATTCCTTGATTATCGAAAAAAAACGGTTAAAAGCTGACACAGAGGTTCACAAGCTATCGTTTTTACTCATCAACGTTTGCTCAAAGTCGATCCTTATACGTTGATTAGATTAAACATGATTTGGAGTTAAAGCGATGTCTTTGTCTTTATTCTTACAACACGACTATCGACCAAAAGCTGACTTTATGTACTGTTTTGAAATATTTATTACTTTGTCGATTTGAGACTAATCATTCAAATTGGTTATCAAAAAGAGAGCATCTCATGTCTATTGCTCGAATTATCATTTTATTCATAATTCTGATCGCTTGGCTTGCTCCATCCCACGCCTCGGAAATTCAATTTATGACACATAATACTGAAGGCAAGGTTTATCAGGACGAAAATGGAGAGTTACGAGGCAAGGAGCATGTGGGAAGAAGAGCCTTCAATTTGGAGCTAATCAGTGAAATGATGATTCTTCTCGACCATCCAAGAACGTTTACCAATGTCCCTTTTTCCCGAGATCTTTTGTTCGTTCAAAACAAACCAAATTATGCTCTCTTTAATGTCACGAGAAAATCGAGTCGCGAAAATAAATCTAAATGGGTAGGTCCTTTGCAGCAAAACGATAAAGCCTATTTCTACGTATTAAAAGCCGCTCATACCGGAATCAAAACCCTAGCAGATGCCAAAAACTGAAGGGAATTTGTGTGCTGAACGGAAATATCCATGGCGAGTATTTGAAAGAAAACGGATTTGATAATTTAAATCGTAATGGCAGCTATACCGCCTGTTTTCGGATGATTGGCCTGGCAAGGGCTGCTTTAACCCCTTCTTCGACTTCCCCTCTCGACCAAAGACTCAAAGATGCAAGTATTACAAGGCTAGATGTGCAACGCACTCCCGTCATGCTCTTCAAAACAGAAGGCTACTTGGCCTTCTCCAAAAATATAAAAGACAGCGTAATCCTGCAATGGCAAAAGGCCCTGGACCAACTCAAAGAATCAGGAAAATATGATCAACTCATTAAAACCTACTTTCTACTAAAGTAATTAGGAATTGATGTTACATGAATAGCTCTTGCTGTAATTGAACGCTCTCCAATATTCGTCGTGGCAAAAACACCTTTTGCGCAAAAGGTGTCAACTAAAACGGGGGAACTACAGAGTCAGCTGCTTGGTTTGGTTTGCTTCACTATTCTTCATATTCAGAGTATTGTTCAGGATTAACTCCCAATGACCCAATTAATACAGAATATATAGTTTTTTCGTCTTCACTTTCTTTCTTTTTTAATCTGAAATAACCAGCAATCGCCAAAATCAAAGAGGTAATATAGTTTATAGCCTGTAATCGGATATATTTCATTTAGCTTAGTTTTCTTGGGAATTGAGCTACCTTTATTTCTTGGATTTTTACCGATAGAAAACTCATATAAATGATCGTCATCGAAATCTACTATTTTTTGAATATACTTGTAATTTCTACAGCGTAAAATCTTCTTTAACCTCAATTGTCCTAGACCAAGGTTCATCATCTTCTTCATATGGAAATGAAATAGTTAATGTATATACTTCCATTATTTCCTCAGAGTCCGTGTTGTTAGCTGTAAACAGCTCGTGGCTACTCATAATGTGTCCACATACGAAGAACCTTAATTATATTTTGATCTTCTAGGACTTGATAAACTAGCCTATGTTGTATGTTTATTCGCCTTGAATATGCGCCAGATAGGTCGCCAACCAACTTTTCATATGGTGGGGGGGTCTGATAAGGGTTCAATTCAACAACTTGCAAAAGCTGTTTTGCTTTACCCTTAAGTCCTGATGAAGCTAGCTTTTTTGCATCTTTTTGAGCCTGCTTAGTATAAACAAGTTGCCAGTTCACCAATCAAGATCCTTTGAGCAAGAATCAACGGACTCTTCCATTCCGTCTTTGATACTGTCCCTCATGCCAGGAACAGCCAATAGATATAATGTTTCTTGAATAGCCTCCCAGTCATCAGTAGACACGAGAACAGCGCTACTTCTTTTACCGGATATAGTGATTGGTTGGTGTGATTCAGACGTCTGATCCAGAAGCCTATATAAGTTTGCTCTAGCTTCACTTACTGTAAGAGATTGCATATTAATTCTCCAATTTTGAATCATTATCGTACGTTATTACGTACCACTAAACAACCTTACTTACAGCGCTGGTATGACTCCCCGAATAAGCGGTGCGAGGAACGAGCATCCGGCGACCGAAGGGAGCGTACTTGATTGATTGGTTGGTTGGTTGGTTGGTTGGTTGGTTGGTTGGTTGGTTGGTTGGTTGGTTATATTTTCTTCGTATAGTAGACATCAAAGTCAAAATCATTAGGCCTTTGAGCGCACTGTAGCATTTCATCTAATGCAAAGTTTGAGTAATCTCTATGCTCACAACCCAGACCTTGAATGTATAGAGAATCACCTGACAAATAGATAATATTACGAAAAAGAATATCGCTATTCACAGGAGGATAATAATGCAAAACGTTGAACTGGTTTGCTACTACCCCACTTTTGGTGGTTAGCTCCTCTCCAATGGTAAAAGACTTAGAAACCGAATAAGTATCTAGGACATTTATACAATCTTCATCGTAAAGTAAATACTCATAATCTACCGATAATTCGTTGAAACTAATCTCATGCTTACTGTAATCATTACCGTAAGCACGGTCACAAGAGTTTGAAGCCCAAGTTGTATCAATCAATTGAGATAGCAAATCTTCATCTTCGGGGGTATCGGTGGACCCCGAACTACAAGCCAATACGGAAGTGGCTAGAGCAAGTACAAGAATAGATTTAAACACTTTTATCTCTGAAAAATATAACGCCTAGCTCACCGCGCGGGGTAAATTTGGCGATTTTATTGCGTTTCTTTGCAATTAAAAGCGCAAAATTTATGAAGTCTGGTGAAGCACCTGGTTAAATGCTTTACAATGCGCAGAGTTATGCGCATAATTTATTTATTGCTAATAAGCGGAGTGTAAACAATGCAAGAACTATATGATACCAGCGCACCAAAGAAAGCTACTAACCTCAGTATAAACAGCGATCTGTTGAAAAAAACCCGCTCGATTAATATAAACCTGTCAGCAACTCTTGAGTTAGCGTTAAGAGAAGAGCTTGCCAAATCAGAAGCAGAACAATGGAAAAAAGAAAACAAAAAAGCTATTAAAGCTTATAACGAGTTTGTTGAAACTCACGGCTGTTTTGGTGATGAGTTCAGGAGCTTTTAATGCCACAATTCGATGTTTACAAAAACCCAAGCAAGGCTTCAAGTAAGTTTTACCCTTTTCTAGTAGATATACAGAACAATTATATTTCAGATATTGATACTAGAATCGTAATACCACTAGGCAAAGCAGAAAACTTTAAAAATCAAATAATGCAGAGATTACAACTAGAGATACACTACGAAGACCAAGATTTAGTATTAATGACGCCACAAATATCTTCAATTTCAAAGAAGCTGCTAAAGTCTCCAATCGGTTCTTTAGGACATTTAAAGCAAGAAATTATTGATGCGCTCGATTTTGCTATTACCGGCATTTAACGCTTAGCTAAACGGCAAAAGTTGTTGGCGGTTTTTTTGCGTGTTTTTGCAAAAAAGGTGACGGCACCTTTTGTCCGCTTTGAGCTTCTGGTTAGCATTATTTGATTTCTCCGCTGTACTCTCGGTTTAAAAACTTAAGCCTTATTTGCTGTTCGTTTTCATGCTCTTTACCGACGGCACGATCAATTATTTGTGTTTCTGAGAAGCTTTTCTCGACTAAGAAAGTAGAAGAAAAAACCTCAATATTTGGAGCTACTTTTTCGAACGGTTCGAATGCGTCAATATACCCAATGTACTCTTGCTTTACTTTCTGACCATACGGATTAATGTGTGAAGTTTCACAGGCATAAGCAACAGCCTCTTTTTCACCTTTTGATATTGCCTCATCAAATGTTCGGGCTTTCAAAGTAACTACCCGCTCTTCGATAAGGACTAAGTCATCTCGGTAATCATCGTTCACCTTTTTTGGTTTACCAACCGCATCTGTTCGATACAAAGTTTTGACTGAGTAGACTTTCCACATAATTGTCTCGAGATGCTAACGCTTAGCTAAACGGAGGAATAATGATGGCGACTTTTGTGCGTTTCTTTGCGCAAAAGGTGACAATATTATGGAGTCCGTTTGAGCGCATTGTTAGCTTTGCTTTGTAAAAAGAACATGCTACCGCAAAACACGAGAATAAAAATAGCGATTAAATAGAAACTAATTTGCATGCTTTGGTATGCATTATTTCTAAAGAACTCTTTAAGTACTTTAGCTTGAGCATGAATTTCAGCTGTTTCTTTGTACAATTCAGTCGCTTCTTGATCCGGCTTGTAAATAGTAATAATACCATTTTGCTTTGCGTATGGTACTGCTGCGCCAAACTCAGAGTAAATATATTTAGCAACAGCTGCACGTTGTTCTTCCGTTTCTGCGGCCCCTAAATCGTTGAACAGCTTTGCTGAATAAGTGCGATCAATCACGGCCAAATTAGCATAGGTCGAGTGAGAACCATAGAAACCTAATTGAGTTAAACCAAGTACAAGGCAGAACAGAATTAAATAACTCGCAGGCTTGAACCATTGCCAAGTAGTTTTTGTCGCTGACGAAAAATATGTCCATAAAGAAATAGAAAAGCCGACAGGGGCAAGAATTGAAAACACCACAATTGAAGGTACTTGAACAACTGTATAGTTGAAAATTTCGGGAAAAGTGCCTTTACACGCTAAAGTAAAAAAACTCAGAGTAAAAAGCAGTTCAGCGTATTTGTTCATTACATCCCTTTTTGAAGCTAACGCCGCAAACAGCGCGCGTAGCGAACTGGCGGGCATTTTGGCACAAAATGCGTGACAGTTTGCGAAGTCCGCTGGTTTGCCTGGTTAACTGATTCAATCACCATAGTTGAACCTCATCACGGTGCTCACAAACTGGTTTGTTGTTCTTGATTACTTCATTAAATTTTATGGCGTCGCCAAAAAATATATTGTACGTGTACTTATGATAAGCCCAAGTTGTTTCCCAAGACACTCTGGCATTACCAGTAACCCTAAGCCAAGTACCTTTAGTTAATTGACCTACTAGCTTTTGTTTGGGGTATGCCTTTCTTAGTGGAATACCCCAGCTATAAATATCTACAGATTGACCATTGGACTCGATACTTAGTTGTATTTCCCTCAGCTGATTTTCATTCATTGACTTCAGCGGCTTGACCATCGGTTTTTCAAAGTTTGAATACTCTGAATATTCTATTTTATGCAAGTATGAGCCAGAACCAATATTAACAGGGTCAAGTTGGTATTGGTTGGGTACGGCATTACGCAGTGTTGCATTTGGCGCACCCCGAGATTTTTTAGTCCATTCAACGTCGATTAATTGTACGATTAAACTCATGCTTATTTTCAGTTAACGCCCAGCTCACCGCGCGAAGTGATGTTGGCGACTTTTGTGCGTTTCTTTGCGCAAAAGGTGCCAACATTACGGAGTCCGGTGGAGCTGTTTATAGTTGGACCGTTCCATTAATTCTTTGGTTTACCCTTCAGTCAATTAAGTGGAACATGCTTCTGCTAGTTACGAATATGGAGCGCTAAGCACCAGATGTTCATA
>Ga0209290_1000682_pt1 | contig 21693 bp, 10 predicted proteins | sample EN1Hudsemesocosm_2_FD_184632 | JGI IMG/M metagenome (GOLD analysis project Ga0209290, IMG submission 184632) | Methane-oxidizing microbial communities from mesocosms in the Hudson Canyon - EN10B Hudson Canyon (SPAdes) (version 2) | ecosystem: Environmental > Aquatic > Marine > Cold seeps... | reverse complement strand
TTTTTCTATTTTGTAAAAGCATTATTCTGAACCACAATAGTCTTAGAAGAAATTTTCTAAAGAGTAAGTGGGTATTGGTACATTTAGTAAAAGTGCGATTGACTACTGAGCGTCTTCTGTTGAGCTCACGCATAAATTTGAGGCCAGTTTAAAAATTATCGGGAGTTAGTAAATTTTTACACTGACTCCAAATAGAACCCAAAATGTTGAAATTAAACGCGAATTTTGAATGTTTTCTTGGGAGTTAGAGTGGCACTAATAGATTAAGAAAAATAGCCCATTTAGTTAAAGTTGTGCAGTATTCAGCACTTAACCAGAAGCTCAAACAGACAAAATATGCTGTCATCTTTTTTGAAAAACACACAAAAAACTGCCTTCAAATTTAGCCGTTTAGCAAAGCGTTGTATGGGGGCTGCTTGAATTACGAACAATTTAATAAGTTTTGCGGTTCTTTGCATGCAACCACATATATCGTTCAATGGGGGAAATCTCACGTTTGGAAAGTTGGTGGTAAAGTATTTGCGATTGGTGGCTGGGGCGACAATGAACATCCAGCATTTGTTTTTAAAACAGCAGATTTAGATTTTGAATTTCTAAAAGAGTCTGAAGGGTATAAGCCTGCTCCATACTTTGCAAATAGGGGTATGAAATGGATACAGCTGTTTCATAGTACAAAAGAGAATGATGATTTAATATATTACCTTACCGAGTCTCACCGCTTAGTTTCACTAGGGTTAACGAAAGTAAAACAAAAAGAACTTGGGTTGAATCAGTGTTAACAAATACAAAGCTATATAACAAGGCTAAGCAGTTAATATGAATAAGCTACTTTGCTCAATAGTCATTGTTTTGGTCATTGAATGTGGTTATCAATATACATTGCTTTCCGATGCTAGTGAGCGCCTCGATATTGCTCATGATATTGCCAAGGACACTATGGCAGCATCACTCCAGCAAGGTCTTTTATCAATTGAGTTACTACAAATACAAGACAAAGAGTTTGTTAATGGGGTTCTAACTGAGCAGGCCCACGCAGAATATAAGAACGTAATCAAACCCACTTATTCTCTACAAAGTGGTGATACTGTGATGGTAAAAAGAGCCTTAGACAATTACTCAAATTTCTTTTCTGGTGGCAGACATTAAACTAGCTTATAACCAATCAATGTTGCGGAATAAATATGAACATAGTTGAGCAGCTGACCGAACAACAAATCGTCCAATTACATGAACTCTACTCTCATGAATGGTGGAGCAGTTCCAGAACTCTAGAGCAAACTAAAAATTGTATTTCTGGCTCCCAAATCATAATTGGAATAACTGAAATGTCAGGCAATCTCATCGGGTTTACTAGGGTACTGACTGACTATACTTTTAAGGCTTTAATGTTTGATGTAATCATTCATCAAGATCACAGAAATGAAAACATTGGAAGTAAGCTCATTAATTTGGTCAAGACTCATCCAAAACTGAAAAATGTAGTTCACTTCGAGCTCTATTGTCTGCCAGAGCTATTTGAATTTTATAAAAAACATGGATTTAATAATGATGTTGGCGGAATGCAGTTGATGAGGTATACAAATGCATAACAAGGTGTTCAATTGGGCATTCCGTAAAACATGAATTTAAAAACGCACGTTTTAGGTTGTTGGCGAGCTATTCTGAGGCTAATAAATAATGCTCACTTTCAATGCTCAAACTGGCTAAATTATCCTATTCAAACCAAGGCACGTGAGTGTCTTATTTGCGGCGTGGATTCAACTGGTCAATGCAAGACTTATATATCCACTAATGCATACCTGAGAATTAAAGATATTAGTCACGGCTCTCGTATTCTTAAGCAAGCAATGATGACGCATCAAAAGACGTCATAACCAGCCTAGTTTGAAATATCAAAACAAACTCGTGAATCGATTTCTAATTAGGTTTCTAAAAAATATCTAGCGCATGAAGGCCTATTTGTTTCCAAGCAGATCAAAAAGAATGATTGTTTAACGAATCTACATATTCAGAGTGTATAACTCTGAGTATGAGGTTATTGTAAGGTTTCACAAAAAGAGCCCCTTTGTACGGTTAAACCGAAAAAGGGGAAGAAAGAGACTTTTTTTCAACAAATTTTGGAAAAATAAAATACAGAAAACGGGCAATTCTTGTTTGGCTATTCATTATCTCTCTAGGTTTTTTCTCGATAGCCTCTGCGATCCAGTTCGCGGCTTGCTCAGTTGACATTCCCTGCAGCTTTTTAAAGCTTTTTGTTGCGCCGCTCATTTCGGTATGAACGAGAGGAAAATGAATTTGAGTAACAGAAATACCTTTGTCTTTCATTTCCATTCTTAGGGTGTTGGAGAAATTGTCTAACGCAATTTTACTCGCATTATAGGGGCCAAACCCAGCAGCGGGTAACAAGGTTCCCCAGGTAGAAGAGTTTATAATATGGCCGTTTTCAGCCTGGCGAAGAGCCGGTAGTAAGTTGCGGACTAGCCGTACGGGAGCAAAGTAATTGATAGTCATGCAGCGCTCAAAATCATGAAAGCGTTCTAGGGACTCCTCAATGGGACGTCGGATTGAGCGACCAGCGTTATTGATTAAAATATCAATGGTTTCGTTTTTAGAGAGAATTGTACTTGTTAGCTCGTCAATTTGTTCAAGCTTTGATAAGTCCGCTGCATACCATTGCACTGAACCACCAACTGAAGTAATTTCTTGAGCCACTTGTTGTAATAGATTTTCTCTTCGAGAAACAAGAATAAGGGAAGCGCCTTGCTTAGCTAAATTAATAGCTGCCGCTTTGCCAATTCCGCTTGATGCACCAGTGATAATGATTTTTTTATTTGCTAACGCTTTACTCTCCATAAGCTCCTCTTATTGTTGTTTTATGATCTTGTTATCGAAACGGGTGACACTAAATATCGTGCATAAGTCGTAATAACTCAATAATAAAATGTGGGATAGATTGTTTTATGTAATTTTTAGCTCTCCTATTTCTTTATCCTGTAGTTAAACAAAAAGCTGATTGTTATATGGTTGGTTGTGACGTTATCTTCAAAGTGACTGCAGACTTGATTATCTATACTTAATTCAAACCTTGGGTTGAAACCACAGTTGCTAACCGTAAGCCACTTTGCTGGTAAATGTAGTTCGATTAATTGGCTCTAACTCCTCAAAGCTTAATCACGATGTGTCAGCTAATGGAACGGAGAGGCGCGTTTTCTATTTTAAGCTACAGGGGGAGGCTCAATCTGAAATAAGATTTATGGGCTAGGGTGGTTGCAAAATGCAGGATCTAACCCTGAGTAGTAATTCATGTTGAGTTTAATTTACTCGCCATTGCGAGCGCTTCAAGTTAGAGTAAAACCAACATTTTTATAACAATATAAAACAATGCAACGTATTCCCTATATTGATACTACTCGCGGCTTATTATTAGCAATTATGGCCATTGACCATGTGCGCTCTTTCGTTCACAAAAGCCACCCATCTGAATGGTGGAGTGTTGGGCTACCTGAATACCATGGGGACCTCATCGCATTTATTACCCGTTTGGTTACTCATGCTTGTCCAACAGGTTTTTTCTTCCTGATGGGGGTGAGTATGTCGCTGTATGTTATCGCCATGAAAGAGCAAAATTCTAATATTGACCCTCGAAAATATTTTGCTGTTCGTGGTGGTGTGCTAATTTTATTGCAGTTGTTTATTGTTAATATTGCTTGGTTGTTTGGGGGCATGAGTGCCGAGGTGCCAAAAGAGAATTACGGGGTTGACCTTGTTCCTGGTTCAGGCGAACAAATATTTATTTATATTGGGGTGCTTGCTGCGTTAGGTTTATCAATGATCGTGAGCAGTTTTTTACTCCAGATGCGCAGTCTTTATTTATTGATCTTTTTTTTCCTTGTTGAATTCGGTTCCATTTTTCTTATAGCTAATGGGGTGCCTGAAACGGAAACCGTTGTGGCTTTGAGGGTTTTAGGGGTGCCAGGGCAATCAGGAGCATGGATGGTGAGGTATTCGCTTTTACCGTGGATGGGGTTAACCTTATTAGGCATCATTATTGGCCGGTTAATTTCTAAAAATAAAGCCACGGCGTCTCACTTTACTATTGCTGCCAGTATTTTGTTTTTTATGTTTGTAGGGCTCAGATTTTTAAATTTAGGTGATTATAACCAGCAAGTAGAGCCTGGCTTTATCGGCTTTTTTAATACCACTAAGTATCCTGCTTCGTTAGTTTATCAGTTGTTTTCACTTTCAATCGTTTTTATCATGATAGCGATTACCATGAGCTGGCCTGGTCGATGGCAAACCCCTTTGATGACCTTAGGTAAAGCCACGTTATTCTTTTATGTTACTCATCTATATCTGTATGGCGCGATCGGATATTTATTTCCTACGGGTGGAGGTTGGATGTATGTGTTTTTATCTTGGCTAGTAGGTTTGTTTGTACTTTGGATTGGGTGTTCTTGGTGGAGTAATAAAAAGAGGTTGAAACCGAAAACGCATGTAATACATCTATTTTAACTTTCGCTTCAATTTAGGGAAAAGGGGACGCAATTATTTTTTAGTTATCACAGTAAAACTGTCTGCTCTTCACTGCAAAGCAGTCTTCAGAATACTCCATTTGCTACTCCCTAAGTTGATTAAATAGATGAAATATCCATAGTCACCTGATGACCGCAATTGGCACCCAAGAGACTTACTGGTGCTGATATGTGATAGATTGGAATTACCACCATTTAAACGCACTGATTTAATTATTACTTCTGGAGATTGGAAAGATAAATAAAGTATTTTTGCACTTGCTGAATTGTGGAACGTGTGAAATAGCAGTACGTAGAGCATTTGCAGACATAAGTACTTATCACTAGACTAGCGGCCAATAATAATCCATATGTTAGGGATGATATTTGACAATGTGTTATATCGGTCGGAAAAAACTTCTAGTTGTTATTTTTTGTTCTTCTTTACTTGCCTGTGGCGGGAGTGGTGATGTTGTTACTGCGCCAGAAAAACATTCCCCTGAATTTACCTCACTCAGCGAGGTAAATACTGCTGAAAATAATACAGCCTCATTTTATACCGCTCAAGCAAATGACTCAGACAGCTATACTTTAACGTACAGTATTGTGGGTGGAGTGGATCACAGTCTGTTCAATATTGATGCAGGTACAGGAGAGCTTAAATTTACAACACCTCCAGACTTTGAAGCGCCTGCTGATGAGGATGGCGATAACGTTTACCAGCTGCTACTGCGTGTTGAAGATACGGACAATAACTATTCTTTGCTGAGTATGGAGGTCGCTGTGTCTGATGTTGTCAGCCAGTTAACTTTGGAAGTAGATTATCCAATCACTAACGCAAACCTTGGGGGACTTGTAGCCCAAACAACTGTCCGAGGTCGTATTTCCGCTCTGGAAAATGGTGTGATCGATGTTAACGATATAAAGTCTATAGAGGTCAACGGAGTGGCTGCGAATGTTGATGCTGCTAAAGGTCGTTGGCATGCTCAAGTACCTGTGGTAGATCCTGAAACTATTCTTAAGATTCATGCACATTCAAAAAGTGGTAATAGTGATGTTGTAAGTATGAGTGTATCTAATCAGGCATTATTAGTCAGCCCTTCTGATATAGCTCTCGATACAGACAATAACCGTGCACTGATAACTGATATTGTACTTGACGCTATTATTGCGGTGGATTTAAGCTCAGGCGTTCGAACCATACTATCTGGTCTCGGTATTGGTTATGGCGATTTTAGTTTTTCTGGCCCAAGCTCCGTTGTTGTGGATTCCATAACGAATCCTGAGCGGCCACGCGCTCTAGTAACTGATATTCTCGGTGTTGGCCCAGACCGGTTAATGGAAATTGATTTATCTACTGGTAATCGTGCGATCATTTCAGATGAGAATACCGGTACTGGCTTAATTTTCCGTTGTCCTAAGTCACTGGTATTGGACTCAATATCAAGCCCTTCTACTCCTCGCGTCTTAATTGCAGACCGCGGTTGTGATCGAAATACAAACAGGGTATTTGCCGTAGACTTGTCGAATGGAGATAGAACAGTGGTGGCCGATAATCATACCGGCATTGGTGACGTTGATTTTAGCTCCATTTATGATTTAGCGATGGATACTACCTCCAGTACCCCGCATGTGTTTGTATTGAATGCGGGTAATGGTATTTCTAATCCGTTAATTTCAGTCGATTTATCAAACGGTGACAGAACCCTTGTCGCTAAAAGAAATGTAGATGACGGTATTGATTTTAGAGTTCCAAATTCGTTTGTAATAGATTCTGCTTACAGTCCAGGCAATACACGTGCTCTTATTATGGACAGTAGTTCTATCTTTGATGGACTACCATACAATGACGATGCATTTATCGCTGTTGATCTTTCAAACGGGAATAGAAACGTCATTTCTGATAATGAAATTGGTAATGGAGGTTTTGATTTAAACGTAGCGACCGGTATTGTGCTTGATTCCTTGTCAGATGCTTCCAACCCGCGCGCTCTGGTGGTCGACTCCATGCATGATGCCGTTATATCTATAAATCTTGCCAGTGGTGACCGTACTATTCTGTCCCAAAGTAAAAGGGGGGACGGCAATATTGATTTCTCTTTTCCTGAAGCTGTAGTTTTGGATTTTGAAACGGATGAAGCGAGCCCACGTGCTTTAATAATAGATGGTTATGCTGGGGCTTTGGTGGCTGTCAATTTATCTAACGGTGATAGAACTGTAATATCGAATAGTGAAATGGAAGGAGTAGATCTTTTACACCCTAATGCACTTGCTCTTGATGCGGTAAGTGATACCGCAAATCCACGTGCAATAGTTATAGACCGAAGCCTTAAAGCTTTACTAGCCGTTGATCTACATACTGGTAGCAGATCGGTAATATCAGATATCAATACCGGCCTGGGAGATATTAATTTTCATACTCCAAATGCGATGGTTTTGGATTTCATAACAGACCCGCTGAGTCCACGAGCGCTAGTTGTAGATTCAGGTTTTGGGGTAAATGCACTCATTGCGGTGAACCTGTCTAACGGTAACCGTACTGTGATATCCAGTAGCCTTGTCGGAAGTGGAGATATCAACTTTTCTGCTCCTAGCTCTATTGCATTAGATAATATAACTGACCCAGCTAATCCGAGAGTTTTAATTACTGATCAAAGTATAAATGCGTCTTTGATTTCTGTTGATCTGTCCAATGGTAATCGCACGGTTTTATCTGATGCTGATACAGGAACTGGAGCAAGCTTTACTAATCCGTATTCTGTTGTTTTGGATCCTACAATTGCGCCTGATAGCCCCCGCGCATTGGTGCTAGACCGAAGTACCGATGCGTTGGTTGCGGTTAATTTGGAAACCGGAGATCGTAAGGTTCTTTCAGGTCCTGGCGTCGGTTCTGGCCCGACTTTTCTTGACCCAATATCAATCACTCTAGACGCTGCTCGCAATAGGGCTTTTGTTACCGATGCGAGTCTTAAATCAATTTTCGTTGTTGATTTAGTCACAGGTGAAAGAGCGATATTTTCCAAGTGAAAGGGTGCAAAATTAACTAAGGGGGGGCAGATGAGCTTTTTTTTTACCAGCCCCATAATTCTAGTCTTGTCAGACTCGCTTGAAAGCCACATAGGTAAGTAATCGAGGCAAGAGTATTATTTGTCAGCAATTATTATGTCCGCTATAAGAAGCATAGGCGCCATCCCAATAGCCAGTAAAACAGCCAGCTAATACTACAAAATTGACATTATAATTTTTACGAGTGCCGTCTGCTTCTGGCACAAGCACGCTGTTTTACTCAAACGAATTTGAAATCAAATGGTGCAATACATGATGATGTATTTCGTTCTCTTGTGCATGATAAAGATCATTTAGCTAATAGCCCTTAATTTAGCAAATTCTAAATTTACAACCGAAAATCAGTCCTAATTGTTAGTCAAAAATAGTGATGCATGACTCATTATTCGAACTAACGCATCCGCTTAAGCCTTTACTGTATTTACACTCTGTTACAATCCGTTTAATTGTTCGATTTGTACTTTCTAAGAACGGAGTGATGTGAAGGCATGTTTGGTTTTAAGCGCTGTACCCTAATTAAATTGGTTGTTCTGACCTTACTATTATCTGCATGTGGTGGAGGTGGCAGTGGTGATCCAGGCGAAGAAGAGTCTGAAGTAGTATTGAAAGGTAGGTTCATTGACAGTGCCGTTGCCAATATTAAATATCGAACGGCCTCTGAAGTTGGTTATACAAATAGCTTGGGCGAATTTACCTATCGAGAAGGAGAGTCAATTGTTTTCTCTATAGGTGGGTTGGATTTGCCTAGCGCAAAAGCTAACTCACTAGTTACACCTCTGGATCTCGTAAATACAAACGATGCACAGCACCCAGCTGTAATTAACATTGCGAGATTGTTGCAAACTCTGGACTCTGATGGAAATCCCGGCAACGGCATTAGAATCCATAACAAGGCTCACGAAACGGCTCAGAGAATATCTGTTGATTTTGAACATCCTAATTTCGATTCTCTTGTAACAAACTTAGTGGCAAACAGCGGTTCGATAATTACCAGCCTTGTAGATGAAGAAAGTGCCTTGAACCACTTAACGAGTAGTTTAGCGCTTGTTGAAGATACCGACAATGATGGTGTTTTGGATAATGATGATAACTGTGTCAGCCAAGTAAATGCCAATCAAGTGGATACAGATGTAGATGGTCAGGGTGATGCTTGTGATGCGACACCGAATGGTCCAGATGGAGTAGAACCGTCAATTATGGATTTTGATGGCGATAGCTTTACTCCAGCAGAAGGTGACTGTAACGACGGAAATGCAGCAATTAACCCAAGCGCAGTAGATGTGCCAAATAACAGTATCGATGAAGATTGCAGCGGGGCTGATGCCGTTGATCTCTCGATACTCGATGGCGATGGCGATAGCTTTACTCCAGCAGACGGTGACTGTAACGACGGAAATGCAGCAATTAACCCAAGCGCAGTAGATGTGCCAAATAACAGTATCGATGAAAATTGCAGCGGGGCTGATGCCGTTGATCTCTCCATGCTCGATGGCGATGGCGATAGCTTTACTCCAGCAGAAGGTGACTGTAACGACGGAAATGCAGCAATTAACCCAAGCGCAGTAGATGTGCCAAATAACAGTATCGATGAAAATTGCAGCGGGGCTGATGCCGTTGATCTATCGATACTCGATGGCGATGGCGATAGCTTTACTCCAGCAGAAGGTGACTGTAATGACGGAAATGCAGCAATTAACCCAAGCGCAGTAGATGTGCCAAATAACAGTATCGATGAAAATTGCAGCGGGGCTGATGCCGTTGATCTCTCCATGCTCGATGGCGATGGCGATAGCTTTACTCCAGCAGACGGTGACTGTAACGACGGAAATGCAGCAATTAACCCAAGCGCGGTAGATGTGCCAAATAACAGTATCGATGAAGATTGCAGCGGGGCTGATGCCGTTGATCTCTCCATGCTCGATAGTGACGGTGATAGCTATACTCCTGCCGCTGGTGACTGTAATGATACAGACTCATCTATATTCCCTGGAGCTACTGATTCCCTCGGTAATGATATAGATGAAAATTGTGATGGAGTGGATGGTAGTGACACACCACACTTAATTTCAATATCGCCAGTGGCTAATGCCGTTGGTATTGATCCTAATGAAAAGGTCCTGTTAACGTTTAGCGAACCGATGAATCAATATACTGTAAATAGTAAAAGCATTGCCTTATATGCAAATGGCGGTGTAATTCCAGCCTCAGTGTTCCTCTCGGCAGATGGCCAAGAAGTTAGTCTGACGGCGAGTATGCCGTCATCAAGTATTGTCAGTATTGTGCTCACCGATGGACCGGAAGATCTTTCGGGGAACTCTTTGCATCCGATTGTCAGTAGTTTTACAACAGCTGCTACAGATATTGATACTGATAAGGTTCGTCCGAGAGTTATTCAACAGATTCCTGTTAATGGCACCGGTAATCTATTTGATGTTAACCAAGTGGTATTGATTATGGACGAAGCAATGGATGCCTCAAGCATTCAAACGTCTTTCTATGTCACTGCTGATGGTGAAAGGGTCGAAGGTACAACCGAAGTGTTAAGCGATAATCAGACTATTCGATTTACGGCTGATGAGGATTTCACCGAAGGCTCCTATGTGCAAGTCTTCCTGGAGAGTCTGGCAAGTGATGATTCCGGTAATGCGGCTTTCGATTACGATGGTTATTTTCGTATGGGCAGTCACGATGAATCAGTGGGTTCACCTGCAAAACCCGTAGAGTATTCGCCCTACAATAATCAACGGGATGTAGCGCTTAACCCTTTATTAATGGTTCGATTCAACGAAGTTTTAGACTTGACTGCGTTATCTCGTGATTTTATCTATCTCCAAAAAAATGGCACTGATACCAAAGTAGGTGTCAATTTTGATTTGGATGGTTCAGGTCATATATTGAAGCTAACGCCAGACGCTCTGCTCGAACCAAACACGAACTATTATTTGCACCTCAAGAATATTGTGGATAACGATGGGGACATTAATTCGGGCATCTATCCGCCTAATTTTACGACGGGAGTTAACGCTGAAGAAGATGATCTTCAACCTTTTGTATTGTCTATGAACCCGCCCAATGGTGCCTTAGATGTTGGTTTTAATGGTGCTTACTCGGTTCGTTTTAGTGAACGGATGAATCCGGTCAGCTTTGATCGTCAAAATAACCAGTTGGTAAACGTTGAGTTTAGCGAAGACAACCACGTTGTACGTTATAGGCGACAGGGCATATTGACTCCATCAACGGAAGTAACAGAAACCATTCCTGAAATATTGGATCTATCCGGTAACAAACTTGTTGCGTTTGGCAGTACCTTTACAACTTCGACACGTCCGGACTTTACGGCGGGAATCGCTCGTGCTTCTGCAGTGGGTACGATACCCGCCAACGCGAGGGTTTTCTGGATGTTTGATGAACCGATTGATCCAGTAAGCGTGACGGAGGCCGGTGTTTATTTACACGATAATCTAATGGCTACCAAGGTTGAAACGAGCCTGAGCTTGTCTGCTAATGGCAGGCGTTTAGAGCTTGTACTATTGAAGCCTCTGGCACTTGGGCTTAGCTACCGTTACTACGTAAATAACTTACGTGACCTGGCTGGAAATAGCCTGCTAAACCGGAGTAGCTTGTTTAAGACCTCATTTGTTGCCGATACCACTGCGCCACAAACCTTGACTGCGACAATAAGTACAGGACAGACTGATGTACCGCTTAATGCTCGATTTAATATGCGCTTTGATGAATCTTTAAGTTATTTGATGACACCCAATATAAGCCTGGTCAGTTCAACTGGCGAAGAAAAAAACGTGAGTCTTAGCTTCAATAATGATCGTACGATGCTTACCATTAGACCTAATCAATTATTGTCAAGTAGATCAAATTATACCTTGGTTGTATCTGGCATAGAGGACCGTTCTGGCAATGTAAAAACGGGAACAGAGATAATAAACTTTACAACAGGCAACTCTGCAGACTTTCGAAACGGTGAAGTATTGACTTTGGGCCTTCCAGAAAGCCGTATTAATAAGGTTGCATTGAACCCCTTGTTAGAGGTCAGTTTCAGTGAAAGGGTCGATCCAACGAGCATTACCAAGGATTCTTTTTACTTACGGGAGACCGGTGAAAATCGTCGTGTATCTGGCAGTTGGACTTTGGGTGCCACTGGTACGGTATTGACTTTTATTCCTGATAACCAGCTAGAACCGTTTCACGTTTATGAATTAAGCTTTTCTTATGGTCAACCTTTAAAAGATCTGTCAGGAAATAGCCTGACGTATTCTGAAGATATTAGCTTCTCCACTGGCGGGTCAGTTGATGAACAGAGCCCCGCTATTACGCTCTTAAGCGTTATGGAGGGGAGTCGTAACGTCCCGGTTAACGGACGGGTTATTCTGGAAATGGATGAGCCTATTAGCGGTGGCTGTTCGCCTGAAGCAATTCTCGCTTCGTCCAATGGGGAGTTGGCATTGAACGTTTCTATGTCATTCGATCGACTGACGCTAAATTTAACGCCACGCGAAGACTTATTAGCCAATACAAATTACAGATTATCGCTTTCTAATTTATGTGATTACTCTGGCAATGCACTGACTGAGAGTAGGGTGCTCAATTTCACAACCTCCGCTGACGAAGCTGACACGCGCGCACCCGCGCTTGTGAGTATCACACCTATAGATAATGCACTCAACGTGGCGGTCGATACGTCCATCGTAATGGAGTTTGATGAGGCTATAGATCTAACTTCACGCCCGAAAGTGTCACTGCATAATCTGAGCCTTGAAGTAGCAGGTTCCTACGTTGTGTCAGGCAATACAGTTACATTCACGCCAGATTCTGTATTACAAGGAGATAGCCAATACCGAGTAGATCTCCATAGGTCAGTAGAGGATTTGGCAGGAAATACGCGCTCGATAGGAAGTCATTATTTCACTACTGAGGCAACAGCAGACAGCGATGCCCCCCGCTTGGTTGCCATTTCCCCAGTGGCTGATGCAGTAGGTATAAGCCCAGAAGCAACGGTACATCTGTCTTTTAGTGAGCCAATGAGTTCCTTTACGGTTGGAAGTAATAATATCGCCCTGTATTCTAATGGTGAGGTGGTTAGATCTAACCTGTACAGGTCTTCTGATGGAAAGCAGGTAAGTTTGACGGCTAACCTGCCACCTTCTAGTGTCGTCAGTGTGATTTTGACAGATGGTTTGGAAGACTTATCGGGGAACCCATTACCGTCTATAATAAGCAGTTTTACAACTGGCGCCATAGATTCAGATTCCGTTCGCCCTAAGGTCATTCAGCAGATTCCTGTTAGTGGCAGTGACAACTTATTTAATCTTGACCAAGTTGTTCTGGTGTTAAATGATTCAATGGATGCTTCAAGCATTCTATCCTCTTTTCACTTGGTGGCTAATGGCGTAAGGGTTGAAGGTAAAACTGAGCTATTGAATGACAATCAGACCATTCGCTTCTCGGCTGATGAAACCTTTGAAGAGGGTGCTTATGTACAAGTTTTCCTCGAGAGTTTAGCGACGGATACTTCGGGTAACGCGGTCTATGAGTATGACGGCTATTTTAAGATGGGGAGCAGCAATGAACTAGTTGGAACTGCAGCGAAACCGGTAGTCTATTCACCTTACGGATACCAAAAGAATGTGACCTTGAACCCTGATGTGATGGTGCGCTTTAATGAACCTTTGGATCCTACTAAGTTGAATGAAGCCGTTATTGAGTTAGCTCAAACGACTGGCAATGTCATTGTAGGTGTTGATTTTGAACTGGATGATTCAGGATACGTTCTACGGATTTTGCCAAACACGCTACTTAAAGCGGATACTACCTATTCGCTTAGCTTGGGCTATCTTGTTGATAGTGATGGTGATATGAGACCTGTCACCCACTTTAGTTTCTTTACTACCGGAACTGAGGCCATAAAGGATGATCGCCAACCAACAGTCTTAATGACAAGCCCACCCAATGGTGCAACTGGAATAGCTATCAATAGCAGTTATTCGGTTCGTTTTGATGAACCGATGAATCCACTTAGTATTGACTATCAAAATGCGCCGCTGAGTAATGTTCGGTTCAGTGAAGATAACCGAGTGGTACGTTACGATCGACACGGAATATTGGATGCCTCAGCGGTAGTAACTGAATCTGTGCCTTTGATGTCGGATCTTTCAGGAAATCAAGTTATTGTGGTCAATAGTACTTTTACAACATCGACCGTTCCTGACGTTACACCACCAGTGGCTGTCGGTTCTACGAGTGGTACAGTCGGGTCAAACTCTGTGCTTTACTGGAAATTTGACGAACCCATTGATCCTGTGAGTATAAGTTCGTCTAGCGTTTCTCTCTTCGACAAATTATTAAATAGAGCTGTTGAAACCTCCTTGGGATTGTCCGCAGATGGCATGCGTGTAGATATTACACCAACAGAACCCTTGGCATTAGGGCGTGACTACGTTTACTACGCTGATTCTTTGCGTGACCTAAGTGGCAATACAGCAAGCTATTCAGAGACTTTCTCCACTTTGTTTAACATCGATGACACACCTCCACAGGTGTTAAATTCCACCGTCAGTGATGCTCAAATAGATGTGCCTATCAATGCACGATTTAATGTGCGCTTTGATGAACCTTTAAATGAACTGGTGACGTCGGGTATTAGTTTGAAAAATTCAAGTGATGACGAACAAAGCATAAGCATTAGTTTTAATTCTGACCGCACAATCGTTACGATCTTAGCGCAACAATTATTGTCGTTCGAGGCCGACTACACCTTGACTCTATCAGGCATGAAGGATATTTCAGGCAATGCTCAATCTGTACCTTTTTCGGCGAACTTTACCACGTCCCAATCTGCAGACTTAAAGCCTCGCTCGGATGTAGCCTGGAGTATCAAAAATGGTTCTGTAGATGTCTCATTAAATCCAGTGTTAGAGGTGACATTAAGCGAGAGAATTGACCCCACTAGTATTGATGAGCGCTCTTTCTATCTAAGTAATGAACACCGTAGAGTATCGGGAGATTGGTCGCTCAATGAAAGCGGCACCGGGCTTAGGTTTATACCCGCTGATAATCTCGAACCTGGCCATCTTTATTATTTGATCTTGAATAAGGGAACAAATCTGAAGGACTTATCTGGTCACGAGATAGGGTCATATGAATACATTAGTTTTACAACGGGAAATAACGTAGATGTGCTAGCACCCGCTATCGCTTTGGCTAACATAGGGGAAGGCAGCATAGACGTTCCAATAAATGGGCGATTTATCGTCACGCTAGATGAACCTCTTGGACGTTGTTCGCCAGAAGCTGTACTAACGTCATCTGAAGGGGATGTGACGCTATCCGTGTCTACTTCTAGTAGTCTGGATAGACTGACACTGACATCGCCCGAAAAACTAATGCCTAGCACGAGCTACGCGCTATCGCTCTTTAACGTGTGTGACTATTCAGGGAATAAACTGAATGATAGTAATGTTATAAGTTTTACGACATCGGATCGCGACGAAGATACTAGAGCGCCCTCGTTGGTGAAAATTACACCAACAGATAATGCGATCGGAGTAGCAGTATCTACCTCGGTTGTGATGACATTTGATGAACCTGTTGACCAAACTGTTAGACCTTTAATAAAGGCCGGTAGTCTGAGAGTTCTTGGTGATTACCATGTTTCCGGCGATACCATTACATTTACACCGGATGCCAAATTACAAGCTGATACTCAGTATCAGGTTGATCTCAATAATGGCGTGCCTGATTTAGCAGGCAATATTTCGCCTATTGGTTATCGCTACTTTACAACACAAAGTCTGGAGGATACCGAGCCTCCAAGGTTAAGTGCGATTTCACCAGTGGCTAGTGCTATTGCTATTAATCCTGATGTGACGATACATATAACATTTAGTGAGCCAATGAATCCTGGCACATTAAATACCAACAACATTGCACTGTACGCTAATGGCGAGATAATTAAACCCTGGGTTTACCGTTCTACAAATGGTCAGCAGGCCAGCTTAACAGCGAGCATTCCTTCGTCCAGTGTTGTTAGCGTCATTCTGACTGATGGTTTGGAAGATTTATCAGGTAATAAGTTGTCACCTGTAGCAAGCAGCTTCACAACTACTGTAATTGATAGTGATATCTATGGCCCTCGAGTGCTTCAACAGGTTCCTGTGAATGGCAGTACTAACCGTTCTGATCTCGATCAAATCGTATTGTTGACGAACCGCAGGTTGGATGTTTCCAGCATTCAATCGGCCTTGCACGTTGTAGCAGACGGCGTTCTGGTAACTGGCATGATTGAGGTATTAAGTGGCAAACAAGCTATTCGTTTTACGGCTGACGAATCTTTTGCGGAGGGTGCTTATGTTCAAGTGTTTCTGCAAAGCTCAGCTAAGGATGAGTTAGGTAATGCCGCTTATGAATACGACGGCTATTTCCACATGGCTAGTTCAGAAGACTTGATTGGTGAACAGGCTGAACCAGACGCCTATTCTCCTTATAACAATCAGCTAGAAGTTACGCTGAACCCTCAGATAATGGTGCGATACAATGAACCGCTTGATCCAACTGCCTTGAATGATGCACTAATTGATTTGCAAGTGGATGCAACAGATGAAAGTGTTTCATTGGATTTATCTTTGGATAGCTCAGGTTACGTGCTTCAGATTGCCCCAAGAACTTTGCTTGATCCTAGCACCACTTATGAACTGCGGCTATATAATATTGTAGACAGTGACGGTGATATAAATACTATGTTCTATACTCCGGAATTCACTACGGGTACAAAAGCTGTAGAAGATGATAGGCGGCCTATTGTGTTGGCAATGAGTCCTACTAATGGCGCGACAGATGTCGGATTCAACGGTAACTATTCCGTTCGTTTTGATGAGCGTATGAACCCGGTCAGTCTTGATCCATTCAACAATCAAATAACCAATGTTCAGTTTAGTGAAGACAATAGGGTTGTGCGGTACAACCGTCCGGGGATATTAGATCCAATAACGCAAGTAATCGAGACCGTGCCTACGATATCGGACCTGTCGGGTAATAATGTGGTTTCGACTAGCAACACGTTTACAACCTCGGCTAAACCTGACTTCGCCTCACCGGTTGGCGAGGGTTCAATAAATGGATTAGTCTCGTTAAACCCCGTCATTGCATGGGAGTTTAACGAGCCCATTGATCCGGTCAGTGTGAGTAGCACTGGGGTATTTTTGCGCGATGCCACAAATGGGCAAAATATTCCGATCACATTTGGATTATCTGCTGAAAATAAACGTCTAGACATAGTGCCGTCTCAGGCATTGGAAGCTAATAACAGATATTTCTATTACGGATACTCCTTGCGAGATCTAAGTGGCAATAGTGCAGGTAATATGTATGAGGCATTCACCACTTCGCACGAGATTGATAGCGTGGCACCAGAAGTTGTTGATACGACGGTTTATGGTGGACAGACAGATGTACCGACTAATACTCGTTTTAAGGTGCGGGTAAACGAGCCTCTAAGTATATTGGCTTCATTAGAAGTTAGCTTGAGGCGTGGTGGAGTAGAGCAGGCTATCGATGTTAGCTTTAATTCTGATCGAACAGTGATGACAGTTACACCGACTCAATTATTGTTAGGAGGTTCAATATATACCCTCGGCGTGTCCGGTATGGAGGATCTTTCAGGCAACATTCAATCGATACCTTTATCGTTAGACTTTACGACAGGCAAAACAGCTGATTTGAAAACGAGCGGCATACATTCTTGGAGCATTCAAAATAATGCGACTGAAGTGGCTCTGGATGAAATCATAGATATAACTTTTTACGAACCCGTCGACCCAACGAGTATTGGTGATAATTTCTATTTGAGAAACCTGACCGATAAGGAGATTGTTCCATCCGATTGGGTTCTGAGTGACGATAGACTTTCTCTAATGCTACAGCCAGAATCTTCGCTTGAGACCAATAAAAGTTATAGATTTTATGCTGGCTATAATCCTAATTTTGAAGATCTTGCTGGGAATAGAGTAGGCAATGATAGTTATATTACATTTAGCACTACCGGACAGTAACTAAGGTTTATAAGAAAGCTATGAAATATATATTGAGTGTTGTTTTTACTATTATTGTTTGCCTTGGTTTTTACTTTGGAACAGACTCTGTTGAAACCGAAGATTTACCCGGGAAACAATTTGGTGAAAGTCCGGATTCGACTGTTCCCTTTCAGTCTTTAAGTTCTCTTGATATGAAGCGTGAGACTCCGCCGGGCTTCAAAAAAAAGATCGCTTCCTTAGATGCCAAAAACGACAATGCGAAGATAGCAGAGATTTCCAACAGTGCTCAAGAAAAGAAAAAAGAACTTGAAACCTTGATCGCTCAATTTGACGAAAATATAGCGAACCCAGAAGCTAGAAAATTATTGAAAGCAAAAATGGATAAAGCTCTGCAAGAATACAACACATTGATTTTACCCATAGCACTAAAACAAATGAAGTGATTTACTTGATCAAGGTGAGCTATATTTTCTGATGCTGCTAGAGGTTAGGAAGCGTTCAATTTTTTTGCCAAATACCCATTTTTGTCGAACCTATTTTGGTAATAGGTATTGCTTTGTTTTCTTGGTCAGCGCTTTTTAATGCTTACAACTGGCTGTTCTATTCCGATTTTTAAAACGGCATGAATGTCTTAGAAATTGATGGTTTTTATCGTTTGATCTGGCATATATAATGTCAGGTCTTAACAGCTAAGCAGCCATCATAAAACGTAGATTGATGTCAGCAAAATTTGCTGAACTAACGATATGGCCTTAATCATTTGATGTCGGCTATTGGCACACATAAGATCTGGTACCCCTTGTGATATCTTGTGCTAGCATCCTTGAAAGGCGCAAACTTAATGGTCCTTTACACCTGAAGGAGTATTATTATGAAAGTTCAAAATTCCCCTAAGATAGCTTGGAACAAAAACAAACTCATTGGTCAAAAGCTGCCATTAAAACCAGAACAGATTTGGTCTATTCGTGTTCGTTTAGAAATGCAGAATAACATCCGTGATCTAGCTCTTTTTAACTTGGCACTGGATGCTAAGTTGAGAGCATGTGATTTGCTTAAATTGACCGTCAGGGATATTTCTCGAGGAGAAGGAATACTATCTAGGACTCAAGTTATTCAGCAGAAAACAAAACGACCTGTTCAATTTGAAATTACGAAGAAGACAAAGGTGTCGCTACAGTCTTTGATAGATCATGAAAAATTAACCAGTCATGATTACTTATTCAAAGGTCAGTCGATCAGAACAGAGCATTTATCAACACGTCAATATTCGAGGATCGTTGATGATTGGGTAACCAGTATCGGTCTGGATAAGAGTGCTTATGGCACGCACTCAATGAGACGTACTAAAGCATCCATCATCTATAAAAAGACAAAGAATCTGCGAGCAGTTCAAATACTTCTGGGTCATACAAAACTTGAAAGTACAGTGCGTTACCTTGGTGTTGAAGTAGATGATGCATTAGAGATATCTGAACATATTGAAATTTAATTCTTTAGTTCTTAGTTGAAGAGTGGCCGATACCTATAGTAGTTATTGGCCACTATAATATTGAACGGCTTCTCAAAAAATAGACAACCTTAGAAGTTATCTTTGCATCTAATTTCTTAGTGCCTATATCGTGTTAGAATGCGCTGGTTTCAGTGAAATTTCAATCATGGACGCAGTATGTATTCCCTAAAGGATAAGTTCGTAACCCCATTTTTATTAATTACAACCTTCTTGCTTCTTAGTGGATGTAGTGGCGGTGGGGGTAGTAGTTCCGAGCCAGAAACAAATAATACGCAAGAGTCTGAATATTCGATAGGAGGTGCTGTCTCTGGGTTATCTGGAAGTGGTTTGGTAATTCAGATTAATGGTTCGGACAATCTAATTATTGAATCAAATGGGGCTTTTGAATTCCCCGCGACATTGCTCTCCACTGAACAGTATGACGTGACGATTTTTACTCAACCCAACTATCCTGGCGTCACATGTAATATTTCAAATGGAACTGGGATTGTTAATAGCAATGCAGATATTGATGATATTTACATTTCCTGCAATCAACAGATACCGGTGTTGACGATCGGTTACGAAACTAAAAGCCTAGAATTCAGCTGGACTACTGTCGCAAAAGCGGATTATTACTTAGTGCACGAAAATGTCGATGGTTCTTCTGGCTTTAATCAGTTGAGTGGAGAATTAGTTGGAAGTTCTTTTGACTTGCAAATCCCTTCTTACGGTAGGCTAAATGCTAGCTATATGATTTCTGCCTGCAATACTTTTGGCTGTGTTGATTCTGTAGACGAGTTTCCAACGACCCTAAATAGTGTAATTGGTTATTTCAAAGCGTCTAACACAGACTTTAATGATCATTTTGGGACTGACGTTGTCTTATCAGATGATGGAACCACTATCGTTGTAAGTGCTCGAGGTGAATCTAGCGATGCTACTGGCGCTGATGGTCAGCAGATGAATGACAATAGTCTGGACTCTGGTGCGGCATACGTATTTGTCCGTCAAGGTGATACTTGGGCTCAGCAAGCTTTTCTAAAACCTTCCAATACAGATGACTCTGATTCTTTTGGTTTATATATAGCTCTTTCTGCAGATGGAAATACTCTGGCTATTAGTGCCCCAGAAGAAAGTAGCGGAGCAACAGGTATCAATGGTGACGAGGCTGACAATGGAGAGTCGGGTTCTGGTGCGGCATATATATTTGTTCGTACCAATAATGTTTGGTCGCAACAGGCTTATATTAAAGCTTCAAATACAGAGCGTAACGACGAGTTTGGAAGTTCAATAGCATTATCAAGCGATGGAGGTATCCTAGCAGTTGGTGCTCGTTCAGAAGATAGTAATGCTACAGGAATCGGAGGAGATGAGTCGAATAATGATGAATCTCGGGCTGGCGCGGTTTATATCTTCAAAAGAAGTAATCAGGAATGGTCACAACAAGAATATATAAAAGCATCAAATACGGATGCGGCCGACAATTTTGGGCATGCATTATCCCTATCTGGAAATGGCCAAACGCTTGCTGTTGGTGCTTATTTAGAAAATAGTGAAAGTACTGGCGTCAATGGCAGTCAAACTCCCAACGATATTTTTAGCCGAGGAGCTGCTTATGTCTACGTGTCAAATAACGATAACTGGTCTCAGCAAGCTTATTTAAAAGCCTCCAATACTGATACTGGAGACCTTTTCGGCCAAGCGCTTTCTATCTCTGATAATGGAAATACATTAGCCATATCAGCTCACCAGGAAAGCAGTAACGCTACAGGCGTCAATGGGGTTCAATCAAATAATGATGCCGCAAACTCAGGCGCGGTTTACATATTTGAAAGAGAGTCTGGTGTTTGGTCTCAAAGTACTTATATCAAGGCGTCTAACACTGAGCTGGGCGATCAATTTGGGCATGATGTTTCACTAAGTAATAGCGGCGAGACATTGGCGGTCAGTGCGTTTAAGGAAGACTCTAGTTCTTTAGGTTTGGAGGGCGGCCAATTAAACAACGACGCTTTAAATTCAGGAGCAGTTTACGTTTATAAGAAAAGTGATCAAACCTGGTCTCAGCAGGCTTATGTCAAGGCGACAAACACATATAGTGATGATCGGTTCGGTGTATCGGTTAGTCTTGCAGGCGATGGAAAAAGTTTAGCTGTTGGTGCTGATTATGAAGATGGTCAGTCCTCAGGAGTTGGCGGTTCTCAATCACGCCTGTTTGGTGAATCAGGCTCTGTATATCTATACTAACCCATAAATTAAAGGGGTCAATTAAAGGGCTCAGGTTGAATTAATTTTAATCGACCCCCCTTAATTATAAAGGAAGTAGTAACTGACCTATTTATTTGATATGTCCGGTATCTTACCGAAAACCGCCACCCAAGAAATCACCAGAATTAACCGCTAAGCAGACAAAATTGACATGATGGTTTTCACGAGACATGTCTGCTTTTGGCACTACAATGTCATTAACTTAAGGAATTATTATGTTTATTAATAACTTAGGTGTACTATTTGCGACAATTGAATCACTAACGTAAGAGCCAAGGTAATGAAACCGAAAAGCACCATTCAAAACTGTTCAATT
>Ga0209290_1000681_pt1 | contig 21695 bp, 21 predicted proteins | sample EN1Hudsemesocosm_2_FD_184632 | JGI IMG/M metagenome (GOLD analysis project Ga0209290, IMG submission 184632) | Methane-oxidizing microbial communities from mesocosms in the Hudson Canyon - EN10B Hudson Canyon (SPAdes) (version 2) | ecosystem: Environmental > Aquatic > Marine > Cold seeps... | reverse complement strand
AAAAAGGCCGCTTCGTCGCTCAATAAGGAACCCAATGAGCACTAAACAACTTTGGCTATTAGCGGGCGGTAATGGCTCAGGTAAAACCACTTTTTACCGGACTCAGCTCGAACCTCTCGGCATACCCTTTATTAATGCCGATAATATCGCTAAAAAGCTCTACCCCGAAAGCCCTGAAGTACATAGCTATGAAGCCGCCGCCATTGCTGAGGAGTTGCGTTATGACTTACTGCATCAAGGCCAAACCTTCTGCTTTGAAACGGTTTTCTCTCACCCCTCAAAAATAGACTTTATCGCCAAGGCCAAAGCTTTAGGTTATGAAATAATACTGGTATTTATTCACCTTAGCTCAAGCGAGTTAAATAAAGCCCGTATCACTCAGCGAGTATTGGAAGGCGGACATTTTGTGCCCGATGATAAAGTCGTCAGCCGCATTCCCCGCACCATCAACAATATCAAAACCGCGATCACGCTCAGCGACCAGGCTCACTTGCTGGATAACTCCAGTGTAGAAAAGCCCTACCAACGCGTCGCCACGATCAAGAATAATGTCTTAGTCAGTGATGCCAGCTCACTCACAGACTGGGCAAAAGAACTATTAGGCTAAAGTACACGCTCCATCCATCCTGCAAGTTTCACCACAAATGATTCATCATTTTAGGGTATTTTACCGGCCTGAAACTTGTCAGTTGTATATCTCTCACATGGCTAAAATCGGACCAAATCAACTGACTGCCTTTTAGCCATCTTGTGGGTTTGATTCTTTTTTCAATCAATGCCTTTTCTTCTAAGCTTGCTTCTCTTAACTCCCCTGCTGTGCCATATAAACGTACTCCAGGCGCAGACAAAAACTGCCCTTTGAACAGGGATTTGAACCAGAACAGCGCCCCCGTATTCACTGCCATTAAACAAACATGTGGATTTTTTTGAATATTATCGGCTAATTGAGAGGTGTATGAATCAAAATAATAGGCTGAGAAGTCATCACGTAAAAACACCGTGCCTATTGGTGTCACATTCGGCATTCCCTGATCATCAACGGAAGCAATTGCACAATGTAAACTTGATTTTTGACCCTTGGCAACCACATCCACAATGTCATTCCAATACTTTGATATTTCCATTTAAAATTCCTTTTACGTTCGAACGGCTTAGTCTTCTAATATCTACAGGTACAATCCATAAAGTAACATTGATCGAAGCATTCCAGAAGGTTAGCGTTTAGGGATGCTTTATCTCAAAAGTGGTACAAGTTATTTGGCACCCTATATTGGCCCCTCTTTTATATTCACCACTTATATTCACCATTTATTTACACCAAGCACTGACAAGATAAGGTATTAAATGTCACTTAAAGGGGATACTATTTCAGTTCCGCACGCATCATTTCTAATAGGACAGCTTCATGGAAAGAACCGTTATCACCCAAAAACTGGATGGTTTATTTATTGTTACTATCAACCGCCCCACACGAAAGAATGCAGTTGATAAAGACACGGCTTTGGCCTTATATGAAACCTTTAAAACATTTGATGCCGACGATTCACTTAAGGTTGCCATTTTGACGGGTAGCGACAATACCTTTTGTGCCGGTGCAGACCTCCAGGCCATGACAGATGAAGCGAGTCGCAACCCAATACAAGAGGACGGTGATTTAGGTCCGATGGGGGCATCACGCCTGAGGCTATCTAAACCGGTAATAGCCGCAATAGAGGGTCATGCCGTCGCAGGTGGTTTTGAGCTCGCCTTGTGGTGCGATTTGAGAGTGGTATCGGAGAAGGCGGTGATGGGTATTTTTTGTCGACGCTTTGGTGTGCCTCTCGTCGATTTAGGTACCGTCAGACTACCCCGTTTAATTGGACAATCTCGTGCGATGGACCTCATTCTAACAGGCAGAGCAGTCGCGGCTGAAGAAGCTTTGAATATAGGTTTGGCCAATCGGCTAGCGCCTGAAGGGCAAGCGCTACACGAAGCCGTTCAGCTGGCAAAGTCTATTTCCAATTTCCCTCAAACGTGCATGCGAAATGACCGTTTATCGGCTATCGAGCAGTGGGATTTATCTGAAGAAGATGCCATAAAAAATGAGATACAACGCGGCGTCGCCACCTTTCGTACAGGTGAAACCCTGGCAGGTGCCGCTAACTTCAAAGGAGGCCAAGGCCGTCATGGTCAGTTTGAATAATGCGATAAAAAAGGGGCCCAGCTCAGCTAGGCCCCTCTGTTATTTCTCAGCTCTCAGCTAAAGCTTAACAATTAACTTACCTTTATTTTCGCCAGTAAAGAATAGATTCAAGCCCTCTATCGCTGACTCCAAACCTTCCAGAATATGAGATCTATGTTTGATTTTTCCTGACATGACATAAGGTGTCAGTTTGGCGATCAAACTAGGTACTTCGCCAAAGTGATCAGGCATCGTGAAGCCTTGAATCGTTAAACGCTTCTTGATAATAGGAATCCAATTTGGACCCGGGCTCGGTACTTCTTTACTATAATCGGCAATCATCCCGCACACGACGACACGGCCATGAGCATTCATGCGCTCAAATATCAGGTTCTGTATCGGGCCGCCGGTATTTTCAAAATATAAGTCGATGCCCTTTGGCGCGAGCTTAGCCAACTGGCTGTCCAAGTCTGCGGATTTGTAATTAATGGCGCCATCAAAGCCCAAGTCATTCACAATCCAGTCTGCTTTTTCATCAGTACCGACAACACCAATCACGTTTAAGCCTTCCGCTTTGGCCAATTGACCCACCAAAGAGCCCACTGAACCCGCCGCGCCAGTCACGATAGTCGTTTCACCTTTTTTGGGTTTGCCGACATTAAACAGCCCTTGCGTCGCCGTCAAACCAGGTAACGCGAATATCGACAATATAGCCTCATCCGGGAGGGGCGCTTGTACCTTATTCATACCATCGCCATTGCTCAGTACAAATTCTTGCCAGCCCATCATGCCCATCACGCGATCACCCACTTTAAAGTCGGGGTGGTTACTTTCAACCACATCGCCGACACCAGAGCTGCGCATAACCGTGCCTAATTCAACAGGCGGAATATAACTTTCAGTATCCGGACTCATCCAGCCAAACATCGCGGGGTCCAAAGACATATGGTTTTGCTTAATTAGAATTTCACCTGGCCCCGCCTTGGGTAACTCTTTTTGAACAACGTCAAATAACTCAGCACTGACCGGACCCGCTTGAGGACGTTTAATAAGATTTATTGCCGTATAAGTTGTCATATATTCACCTTGTGAGCTATTCAAATTAAGTGTCTTTGGTTTCGAGGTATCATTATTACGGGTATTTTATGTGGGATATATAGGCTATATTGCCAATCTTTATTGCCAAAAAGACAATAATAAACAGTCGGAGGCGAACTTGGATCAGTTAAAGGCCTTAGAATACTTTGTTGCAGTGGTTGATACTGGCAGTTTTACCAAGGCCGCCGCACATTTTTCAGTACCGCCCTCCTCACTTTCAAGACGCATTGCTGACCTTGAAAAGAGTTTAGGGGCAAACTTGCTTAAGCGGTCTACCCGGGTCGTTAGCGTCACCGAAATTGGTCGAGAGTATTATCAGCAAGTCTCGCAGATATTGACTCAATTGGATTACAGCAACGAGGTGGTACGCAGTTATCAAGCTAAGCCAATGGGTCAGCTGCGGATCAGCGCCATGGTCGGATTTGGAGAGCGAATCCTGCTACCGCTTTTAGAAGAATTTAGCGAACTCTACCCCGACATTATTCTCGATGTACATCTTAGCGATGAGTTATCGACCTTAGGCCGTGATGATGTTGATATTGCTATTCGTGGCGGTTACGCGCCCAACGAGCGAGTAGTGGCGCTTCGTTTGATGGGCAATCAATTCGTTCCTGCAGCGTCTGCAGCTTATTTGAAGAAAATGGGTACGCCGACACACCCCCTTCAACTTAAAGAACATAAAGGGCTTTATTATCGCACGCCCTTGGGGCCCACTCCCTGGTTATGTGAAATTGAGGGGCAATGGCGAGATGTTTCAGCACCGACCGTGGCGATTAGCAATGGCGGCATTTGGCTGATCGAAAAAGCCATCAAAGGAGAAGGCATTATCATGCTGCCGCGCTGGGTATTACAGCCCTATTTAGATAGCGGTGAATTACAGCTTCTGAACATTAAACCCACGCTAAGCACAAGTCAGAACCCGGAATTTGCGATTTACCTTCTCTATCAAAAACAACGCTACCATGTACCCAAAGTAAAAGCGGCGGTGGATTTTTTCGCCGCAAGAATAAAAGGGAAATATGAGTAATGTACACGTATCTAAAACACACTTTCTAGTTAGAGAACAGCTCTTACAAATGTAGCAAGATCGTCCATACCTCAACAAACCTTCTGGCAAATTTGATCACACAAGCCAGTCATAGTTGGCAATTTTATCTTTTTGTCCTCTACGGTCATCACTTTGTCCTCTATTCACTAGCTTTCATTGACGAGTATTTTTATATTCAATGAATCGGCCCCAACTTTACACTGTAAAGTGACAATAAATATTCGCCAGAGTGATAAACGCTATGTCTCTCGTTAAACTTAAGCCCAGAATTTCAAGTCCGACTAGAAAGAAATCTCGAGCAGAAGGAGAACAGCTCACTATCTCTATCGGTAAAATCAAGCCTCTGGTTAAAATGTTGGCAGCAGACGGCGTACGAATAGATAAAATACTTGCAGAGACAGGTATTTCCTTAAGTGATTTATCCTTATTTGATTTATCAATTGATTATGAGCAGTACCTACGACTTATCGATAACGCGTATGTATTGTCACCTGACCCAGCCTTTGCCTTAAGACTCGGTGAACAGTTCTATGTGAATCATGATGGCTTGCTCGCTTGCCGTATTATGAGTAGTGAAAATGCTTACCAAGCTATGCATTTGCTGAAAGATTACCAATCACTACTGACTCTTTTATTTCAACTCAGCTTTGAGGTACTAGATGATTATGCTGTTTTTGCCGTTCAGCCAGCATATCGTTTAAGCGACTCCTTACCGTTTTTTATTGAGTACACCTATTCGGCAATTTATTCTATCGGGAAGTTCTGCATAGGCACCCAGCATATTGAGCTTTCCTTTGAATTCACCTACAAACCAACTACTGTCCAAAGGAAAAGATATCTCGATTTTTTTGGCCGAAATGTGCGTTTTGGCTGTAAGCAAAATCGTGTATTGGTGCCCCATGATGTTCTGCAAAAGCCTTTTATTTTTGCCGATAAAGAAACAGCCAAAATAAACGATGAAATTTGTCAAGACAAAGTAGTCAGTGCTGAACATGACCTAGACATTAAACAAAGAGTGAGGGCACTAATTCAGAAAAACGAATCATTCAATATTTCTTCAGAGTCCTTGGCCGAGCAACTTTGCATGTCTCCCAGAACCTTGAGTCGTCAGTTAAAATTTCATAACATTTCTTACAAAACGATATTAGAAGAAGAGCGAAAGAAAAGTGCCATTCGTAAGATACGTGAACACGATATTCCCTTAGAAAAAATAGCCGAGCAATTGGGTTACCGGGATGCGTCTTCATTCAGTAGAGCCTTCAAAAAATGGTTTGGTGTTGCCCCCAATAAGTTCAAAGAGGAATAAATATACAGAGGGTAATCGCACTCAGAGCCGATTACCGTATACCTTAGATACTAATATTAATTCATCGCAAAAAAACACAATTGACTAGAAATGCATAGTAAGTGACTGAAATGGTCATGGCGATTAATACTGCCGATCTTAATAATGGTCATCTCACAAGGACCATCGCGGTAATGCGGTCAATAAAGTAACGGCTGTACTTTGTTAGCAGGATGCAAAATAAAAATAAGACGAACTAATCAAATAGGTCTAACAATGAATACGATAAATAAGCTGACTCAATCTAAACGACAATCTAAAAAACCTCTACTCGCTATGTGCACACTATCCCTCTCTTTGTTAATGGGAGCCGGCCAAGCCTTGGCTGATAAGTGCTTTGTTATGGTTCATGGGCATGGCGTGGACTCATCCTCAGAAGCCCAGGGTTATTGGAGTAATAATAACTTCAGTGAATACAACGGCGATAATTTTATGGATGACCTACTGGCATCCACTGATAACTATGCCCTCACCTACTATCGGTCATCAGATGAGGCTGGTTACGAATACTGGAGAGATGAAGCCGCGGGAGAAATCGCACGTCAGATAATTTCAATTAAGGAAGGCAATGGTGATGGTTACACTCACGCTGAAGCCGGCACTCAATGTGCAGCAAGTGATGATTTTTTTGTCATTGCGCACAGCCAAGGCGGGCCTGAAATGATGTATATCGCCGGTAATGCGACCTCAGGCGACCCTAGCTATAACACCGCCTACAGTTCATCAGGTACTTCGGTGTCGGTTGACTTCGACTCTGCCATGAACAACATTGAAGCAATATTCAGCATGGGCGGATCAATTACCGGCACGGAAGGCGCCGATCGAATTTGTAATGGCAGCTGGGTAGAATATCTTGTCGGTGAGCTAGCCTTTGGTGGTTGTAACGACTCAGTTAAATGGCAGCAAACCAATGATGCTTACACCGTACGTAATTATATTGGCTCCAACTTAGCGGTGCCATATTGGGTTTTAGGCGGCTGGAATGAATTTCCAGGCATAGCATCCGCTTCTTCTCTGTTGTTGGGCGGTGATGACGATGGGTATATCAACCTCGCGTCTCAAATGAGTTGCTCTGGTTCTGCGACACGTAATTTATATAATGACCTAAAAACATATAAGCATTTCTTAGGAATTAAGTACGGCAGTGCTACCTACAAATGTAATGATTCACATAAAGGTACACCACGTACTTATAATGCATTTAGTCTTGATGAAGACCATGACTCAGAACGTAACGGTGGTAAAAACTCACCAAGCAATAAGTCTATCCCTAACGGCCTAGATTGCGGAAGTGGCAACATGGCTTCCAGAATCAGTGACTGCACTTAATATAATAAGAACTGGAGGCATTTCATCAACACTGGGAATGCCTTCTCAATAATCCAGCAGCCAAAAGAAACTAATTCAAGTTACTAATTTACATCCTGGCTACTTTGATCAACTGTTCGGGTTTTACCATGTTAAATACAAAAAAGATCGCGTTACTCAGCTTTTCAGCGCTGGCTATTTCTTCATTTTTTTTTCTGAACGAGAACCATCAGCCAGTGACTCACTTAAATGAGTTCAGCCAAACAACTAAAGTCACACATCTAATCAAACCCACTTTTGCAGAAAAAGTATCTACCAAAAACGCGCTAACAACTAAACCTGCCCTAATCACGCTTAAAGAGGAAACACCTCGACTTAGCTACATTGATAATATTAAAGCAAGTTCAGATAAGACCTCTTTTCAAGAGGCCCTGCTAAAAGATCATCAACTACAGAGCAAGTATCCTGATTACAATCAACGCATCACCTCTATTGAGCTGGACCCGATTGAAAGACGTTATGAGATAGATGAAAGAACCACTCAAAATGAAGCAGGAGACCATCAACTCACCGTTTGGACAGATAAAAAATACTATTTACATGGCGACGAGGTGGTTATTTTTGCCAGCCTCGAAGATTTAAGAGGCGTCAGGCTCAATACGGAGTTTTTGGGGCAGCTCATATATAACGAAAACCAAAGCTTGCAACAATTTAAGTTTCACGACGCCGATCATGATGGTGTCTATGAATACCGACTGACCTTGGAACAAAATAGCGACCCATCTCTATTGGCCGGTTTTTATAAAATTCTGATCATTAACAGTACTAACGAAATGGTCGATGCGGCGTCGTTTACTTTGTCTCAACCAGATATTCAGCTCACGGGAGAGTATCGAGACCTCATTTCTCCAAGCGGTGACCTATTAATACAAGCAGAAATGGATGTAGCCACCAAAAGTCGTTTCTATTTTCAGGCAGCACTTTATAGCAGTACCAACGACCCAATAGGCACCACCCAAATCTCAGGAGACTTATTGCCCGGTCGCCATTGGATCGATTTAGCTTTTGATGGCCTTATGATCAGCGATGCTGAAGAGCCCGGTCCCTACTTACTTAAAAGTATCTCGCTAGCAAAGGTAGCCTTTCCCATGCAGCGCGCCCCGCTTATCTATCCCGAGTTTTACACTCAGGGTTATAGCGTCGAACAATTTAGAAATACAAATTATGCGGCAGCGGATGCTTCACCTTAAGGCTTAGCTGAGTTCAAAAAAGTGGCGTTTACCTAGCTACACACTCTGTATCATGTTGTTCGCGGGCATAAAGGCTGTCATTAGGCCTTTCATTTTCAGCGAAAATGATAAATCATAAGCACTCACCGTCAATTCACCTCCCATATCACTTCGTTTCAAGGTAAAGGTGGTAATATTGCGAACTTAACAGGTACGAAGGAACGTTGATGATTGATGATTGATGATTACCATCTTCTCGGAATCTTATAATTTAGCCTTAAAATGAAGATATCTATATAGCTGACATTTAGCCGTCAGATAGCTAGACTAAGAGAAAAATAATAGAACCTTACTCATCCCTACCCTTGGATCAGTAACTCAAATATATAATCATCTTAAATCGTTACTTTAAAAGGAATTAGCGTTGAGTAAGAGATTCCCGACACGCCTATGAAAAGAGCCATCTTAACAATCCTCACTACTCTTCTTTTATCGGCCCTAGTAGGATGCCAATCTGAAGACATAAATACTGATCGCAAAACTAATTCTGCTGGCACACAATTAGTTAACGGGTCGTTAGCACTCGCGGTAAATGGGAGAGGCTTCCTGACTCTGAGTGACCAAGATAGCCAAGTGTATCGACGCAGCGACACTTTCTCACTTGATGCGAACAGATTCATCGTGAACGCCCAGGGCCGATTTCTAAAGGGCTTTTCTGAAAATTCAGAGGGGCGTATTGTTGGGATATTGGTTGATATTAAGATCCCAGATATAGACCCCGCATTGATCAATATCGACGAGTACGGCTTAATTTTTTCAATACAAAACGGTGTGCAAACTAACCTTGCTAAGATTGCAATAAGTACTTTTATCAGCCCTTATCAGTTAACAGAAACGTCTTCGGGACTATTTACAGAAAGCCCAGGGTCTGGTGATGCAATTATCGGGGTACCAACAGCCGGTCTATTTGGCTCACTCAGTGTTGGCAGTGACCAGGCGACAACCATAGATTACACTCTGGAATTGAGCACGACTGATAATAGTTACTTTATCTTGGATACGGGCAGTAGCATCGTGTATACACCATCAACACTGTTATTTAGCGATAAGCAGACATTTTTTATTGACGCATTGAAAAATCAAATCTTAGCTTATGGAGTGTTATTTGATGAGGTCGTCTCGGAAGGTGAGACTACTGATCCGGATGATTTGTTCCCTATCGGATATTGGCAGAACGATCTACCCCCTCAAGCTAGCGACCAACTAACACTCAATATCAACCTAAATAGTCTGGATTCGCCTGCAACTAGCGCCTTCAATCACTTGAATGCGTCAACCTATAATATGAGTGATGAGATTTTGCTCTATGATAGTATTGGCACCCAGCATAGCTTTACACTTTTCTTCGCTATGACAGATATAGAAGATGTGTGGCAAATGTATTACCAATTTATAGACCCCACACCTTGGACTGATGGCCCCCAGCTAGGCGGCCCCTACACACTTGAGTTTGACTCCTTCGGGGGGGGGATTACGCATCCATCTATAGTTCAAACTGAGTCCTTAATACCCAATAATGGTGCAGAATCCTGGTTTTATCTGAATTTAGATATCAGTAACATCACCCAAGCGCCTCAAGCATACACAGCCAATATTCATCAAAATGGATATGCTACAGCCCTGCGTGAAAAACTCACGGTAGAAGAGTGTGGCAGAGTTGTAGTTAACTACAACAATGATATTGATCTATTCATTTCACAAATAGCACTAGCCAGTTTTCCTAATCCTTCAGGTTTAACCCTTACTGACGATGGTTTATTTGTAGAGACGCCAGCTTCAGGTGCACCTGCCTTGAGCCGACCGTGCACAAATGGCATAGCGGCGATATTGGGGGACATAATCGACTAAAAAATAAAGAGTTCAAAGCTGACGGGCACTAAGTAAAGCAATTTCAAAGCGCCTACAAAGAAAGCCTTGAAACGAAAACGTTCGCTAGATTAATCAGGCACCTTTTACTGGGTTTTATTAAGACTTCCATTTTCCTCAAAAATGATAAATCATACGCTACCGTTATATTCGCTGTTTTGTATATCGCAATCGAATGATTTACCCTGGCCAAACTAAAGGAATAACCATGCTACGAAAATCCCACTTGCTGCTCTCATCCCTCATGTTTGTTTCGCTCAGCATGGCTACGAATACTTTTGCCGATGCCAGTCATGACAATTCGCCGTCTTTCACTGCGACTCAAATCAGCCCTCAAATAACTTTATTACAAGGCAAAGGGGGTAATGTTGCGGCCTTATCAGGTGAGCAAGGGACCTTGATCATCGATGATGATTACCAGGACATGTCGCCCGCATTGAAAACGGCATTAGAACCGCTAGGCGGTTTGGAAAAGCTGACTTATGTGATTAATACCCACTGGCATGGTGATCATACCGGTGGCAATAAGGCACTAGGCGATCACACCACAATTATCGCGCACGACAACGTCAGAAAACGCCTGCTGACGCGACAGGAAATCAAACTCTTTAACATGGTTTCAGAACCTTACCCAAGTGCCGCACTACCCTCCGTCACCTATGAAAAGAGTATGCGTTTACACTTCAACAATGAAGAAGTGGAATTAATACATTTGGCTAAAGGTCATACTGACGGAGACTCCGTTGTCATTTTCAAGAAAGCAAATGTCGTGCACATGGGGGATCATTTTTTCAATGGCTTTTTCCCCTTTGTCGATGTCTCTTCCGGTGGCAATGTATTAACGATGGCTAAGAACATCACCATCATGTTAGATAAAATTGATGAGCATACCATCATCATCCCCGGTCATGGGCCACTGGCCAAAAAAGCAGACTTGCTTGCCTTTCGAGACATGCTCTTAGGTACAGCTAAAGAAGTTCAAACCATGAAACATAAAGGTATGAATCTTGACGCAATGCAGGCTGAAGGCCTGTCGGATAAATGGGCTAGCTGGACCGATGGATTTCTCGATACCAAAACCTGGATCTCAATTATAGACGCCAGTTTATAAGGCGGCTTAGGCAGCAAATGGGTATCATTAAGACAAAATGATGCCCTCCCTTCTATATAAACAAAGAAAATATTAATAAAAGCGCGCTGTTTTTAGGCCGCCAGCTTAACAGTATGCTGCTATTTGAAACTTACAAATTACTTGATGTTCACTTGAAGTACTAAGGTCTTCATAGCTAGCACTAAGATCTTCACTTGTAGCACTAAGACCTTCATAGGTAGCACTAAATAGCCGTATTCAGTTTCAGTTCAGTTACTTTTAGTACACTATGCGCTTGCTCGTTCCTGTTGACCAAAGGCTATGATTTTACTTTTGATTATCTCAATGATTTGCATATTCGCTAACAACCTTCGCGCGCTCCGATTTGGCTTCGCTATAGACGGGTTGATAAGCGCGTTAATGGTCGCGCTGAAGTGATCCTTCGTTCTCTGATGTCACTGGTGTTGGTATTACTCCCAAGCGCCTCTTTCGCGACAGAACCAAAACCTCAACTCGAACTATCCGGCGACGAAGCTGAAAGTCATACCCATGCTGAAAGTCATACCAAAGCAGAAACTTCCGAATATAACCTTGTTGCTCAAGATGAAGACCCGCCACTAAGCGAAGAAAAAACGACACCTTCCAGTATCGAACAATTTGTTCAGCCCTTTACTCGCTGGGCAGAAGATCAGATTCATAACACGGGGCTAATAAGAGCGCCTCAAGTCACCGAAGATGAACCTCCATTAAAACACGAGAGCATGACCTTAAGAGCAGCTATCCAGCATGCGACTCAGCGCTACCCAGGCACGGTATTGAGTGCCAAAAAAGTACTTTCTGAAGAAGCCTTAAGCTACCAAATAAAGATTATCTCTAAACAAGGACGTGTGAAAACAATAAAGATCACTGAGTCTCATGAAACGCACCAGGGGATACAATGAAAATTCTTATCATTGAAGATGATCTACATTTACAAGCGCAGCTAGTGAAAGACCTAAAAGCAGAAAACTATGCGACGGTCGCCACTGATAATGGTGAAGAAGGCTTGTTTCTCGCTCAGGAGTTTGACTTTGACCTAGCGGTGATTGATATCGGGCTCCCTGGCATATCTGGCAACGATGTCGTTCGACTTCTCAGGTCAGAAAAGAATAGCCTGCCTATTCTCTTGCTAACCGCCAGGAGTAGCTGGCGAGATAAAGTGCATGGTCTCAAAGCCGGTGCTGATGATTATTTGGCGAAGCCTTTTCAGCTGGAAGAGCTCTTGGCGCGTATCGAAGCGATGTTACGACGCTCGGGCGGATACTTAAACCATGATCTGGAACGCGGGCCAATTCGCCTGGATACCCAGACCCAAGAGCTATTCATTGATGACCAGCCTCTGGCACTCACCGCGTTCGAGCACAAACTATTAGAATACTTCATGCGCCACCCGATGCGTATATTATCTAAAGTTACTTTAATGGAGTATTTATACGAAGAGGATCTGGAACGCGACATCAATATATTGGAAGTAATGGTCGGTCGTTTGCGACGAAAACTAGACCCTGATAACTCGCTCAAGCCTATAGAAACCCTACGGGGTCGAGGCTATCGCTTTACCATTAAAGAGTAAGTTATGCTGCTTTCATCGTTAAAACGTCAATTTCTTAGCCGCAGTGCCTTGGCCACCACCGTGGTTATGCTGACCTCGATGGTGCTCGTTGATATCAGTTATCGCGCAGAACTGAAACAGTCCTCTTATGATCAGCTGAAGCTGCATATCTATAGCCTGCTTTCAGTCGCTCAGCATGATTCGCAAGGCCTACATCTGCCAAGCGTGCTTACAAACCCTCGTTTTAACACGACAGACTCAGGGGTATGGGCAATGGTGCTCAATGCGAATAAACATATTCTCTGGCAGTCCCTGTCTTTAGACGAAATCCCCAATAATCGACAACTAGAACAAGCAACCGGCAGCTGGTTATTTTCAGAAGACACGCTCGCTGATAAGAGCTATTTTACACTTAGCTATAAAATAGCATGGGAAACGGAAACCCAGACACAGCAATATTATTTTATTGCCGCTGAGGATGAGCGTTTATTTCGCGCCGAAATTTCTGATTTTCGGTGGTGGTTATTTGGCGGTTTTTTCCTAATTACGCTCAGTTTATTGGTGATTCAAAGCTGGGTGTTAAGGCGCTCCTTCAAACCAATCACCTCATTGGAAAACGAAATAACGGCGATGGAAAATGGCTTGCAAAGTCATGTCGAAAAAACCTACCCCGCAGAGCTAGTCGGTGTCACACGCAACTTGAATACGCTGATCGAAAAGGAACACAAACAACGAGAAAAATACCGAGAGAGCATGGCTGATCTGGCACATAGTATAAAAACTCCACTCAGTGTCATTCGTGGCGAGTTAAGGACTTATGCTAATAACACGGCCTTGCAAACAGCCATTGAACGAATTGATCAAAGCATTGAGTATCAACTTCGCCGCGCGGTTATTTCAGGTCATACGCTACTGAGTAAAGGCACAAAAGTATCTGAGGCCCTAACAGACCTTCTGGCAGTTTTAAAAAAGGTCTATATAGACCAAGCTAGACAGATTTCGGTGGACGTCGCCTCCGATGCGCTTTTCTACGGCGATGAGAATGACTTACTAGAGATTCTCGGAAACCTACTTGATAACGCCTACAAGTATTCCACCACCACTATACGAATCGAAGCCAAACAACATCAGCAGCACTTTTCCCTATCTATCGAGGATGATGGAAAGGGCATTGAACAAGGCGACGCTAGGCACATCTTACAGCGTGGTACCCGGCTCGACAGCCAGGGTTTAGGCCAAGGTATCGGGCTCGCCGTTGTCGCCAATATAGTCAATAGTTATGAGGGAAAAATTGAGGTGTCTCAGTCTTCTCTCGGTGGCGCTAAATTCCTACTCACCTTTCCATTTCGAGACCAGCAATCATGAAAAAACTTTCCGGTATGCTTTGCGCCTGCCTCCTTTTAAGCGCATGCGGGTCAGTCACGATCCGGACAGACAATCAACGAGAGACCAGCGATATGCCCTCCTACGATAAGAGTTTTAACTATTGGTGGTGGGGTCTCAAGGGGGAATATGACCTTAATGTCCGCGAAGTCTGCTCAGGTAATTCCGTCACGCAAATGCAGTCTATCGCCAGTTTCTCTGATGCTGCGCTCACTATACTCACTCTAGGCATTTACGCGCCACGTAGCGCCAGAGTGTGGTGTGAAGGAGTGCATGATGTTTAGACTAATCTTAGCGACACTCTACTTGCTGATCGCTGGCTGTAACACCATGAATTTTGTTAACGGACCACAAATGGACAGGTCAGTAGAACGCGAGCAGTGGCATCACCTTGCCTTATTCGGCTTAATCGAATTAAGTCGACCTATGGATGTGACCTACAACTGTGCCAACCAGCAATGGGATACAGTTACCGTTGAGAAAAGTTTCTTCAATGGCATAGCTGATGTGAGCTGGCCGTATCTCTCGGTATACAGCCCGATAAGCATTATTTATAAGTGCCGGGAACCGCTTGATTAAAAGCGCCGCGAGCCTCTTAATTAAAAGTGCCGAGAGCCCCACAATTAAAATGAATCGGATATTCAGTTTCAGTTCAGGAAAGGTTCAGTTCCGATTCAGCATCATCCTCTAACATAGCTTCTACTTTCTAGGGCGACTGTTGTTAACAATCAATGTTAGCACCATTTGTTAGTAACATTGTTATTAACAACAGCCGCCAGTTAATCAATCTCCAAGGAGAAACTTATGTTTTCTATTTCACCATCCAAGAGTTTATTAGCCACCGCTATCGTTGCAGGCATTATCGCGAGCCCCTTTACATTTGCTGATGAGCAAGAAGCACAATACGCGACCGCCCTAACGCTTGGTTCAACAGGCATAGGTTTAGAGTTTAGTTCAACAACTAATCTATCTTTCACCGACAATGACCACATTCAGTGGCGCATTGGCATCAGTGGCGCTGATGCCAATTTTGACCGAGGTGATGATGTCGAGATTGCCGGCATTGACTACGAAGGTAACATTCAGTGGGCTGAGGCTAGAGCGGGCCTTGATTGGTTCCCGTCGAATTCAGGCTGGAGCGAAAAGGTCTTTATCTCAAGTGGCCTGATGTATTCAAGCGGCGAATTCGATGCCACAGCGGATGGCACAAAAGGTTTTGCAGTAGCGGGTACTCAGGTCAACCCCGGTGACATCACCTCATTCAGAACCGAAATAGAGAACCAGCAAGTCATGCCTTATGTCAGTGTCGGTTGGGGTAACAAGATTACCGGAGAAAGCGGTTTCGACTTTCAGGCCGAACTCGGCATTCGTGTACCGACCCGTGATGCAGACGTAACACTGAGTGCCATCGACCCCGGCAATGTATTAAGCCCAGCGGCCCTAGCGGCTGAAAAAAGAGATATTGAAAACGACATTAACCAAGACCTTGATGGCTTTGCCAATATCGCACTGTCTTATCACTTCTAAATCAGTCGATTGTCACTCACCCACATCAAACAATATTGGGTAAGCAGGCTTTTCCTGGTTACCCAATACTAAGCCATTGTTGCTTTTTAAGTGCTTTTCTTACTGGAAATAGTAAGACATACGTACGTTTAAATGACTCAAATGGTTTGGATCATTAGATCGAGAGGAAAATTAAAAATGAGACACCCAGTAAGTGGTCAACTAAAGCAGCCTTTTCTTGTCTTATTTATAAGTTGGGTGCTCGTGTGTTGGTGTTTTTTATTGTCTTCGTCAGCCGCTGCAGAAGCATCGATAAATCTAGAATTAAAACACTATATTTCAAGGTCCATGAATCAACTTATCGTTAAATTGAAAGCGCATAAGACGGAATATAAAAGAGATGAGAACTTGTTTTACCGTGACTTAAATGTTGAGTTAAGTAAAGTCATCGATTTCAGAAGGATCGCACTGAAAGTCATGGGAAAACATGGACGCTTAGCGACAAAAGCGCAACGAGAGCAGTTTATTCGCGTCTTTAAGAAAAGTCTGTATCAGACCTACGCACAAGTACTCTTAGACAATAATGAAGTTGAAGTTTCAGTTATAAATGCCATCTTAAACCCTCGAAATCCAAAAAAGGCAAAAGTAAATATGCTCATCAAATCTGCCAGCGGCTCAAGCTATGATGTTTCTTACGCCCTGCATAAAGGTAAAGACCAAACCTTTCGTGTTGAAAATATAGTGATCATGGGCATCAATGTAGGCTTAGCGTATAAAGACCGTTTTCAACAACAGGTAAAAGCCTATAAGGGCAATATAAAAACCGTGATCGACAACTGGACATTTGATAAAGCAGCTTAGGCCTAACTCCTTTAGGCATTGATATTACCAGCAGCGTGATATAAACCCCAAAACAGATTAAAATAACAGCCCATTCACCTTACTACCAAGCTTAATGATAAAAGGAGCACCCTTGGCACCAATAGAAGATGAGGTAGAAAAATTAACGATACCTTCAACAAATACGCCTTCAATCACTATGCCGCCAATCTTTGTGCCTCCAATCTTTGTGCCTCCAATATCTATGCCTCCAAACAGTATATCTCCAAACAATATGTCTACTACAGCAACGGTTTCTAAAGCAATGACCGCTAAAGAAGTGCCCTCGAATGACCTTTCATCGGACGCCCCCAAAGCAGATTATATTGTCCCGCTTTGTCATGAACAGGTAGAAGTTCTTTATGAAGACCCGCTTTTTTTACTGGTGAGTAAACCAAGCGGATTACTCTCTGTGCCGGGTAAACATCCTCTCAATAGAGATTGTTTAATTACCCGACTGCAAATGGACTACCCAGAAGCGCGAATAGTACATCGTCTGGATTTAGATACTTCGGGCATCATGGTGATTGCTTTAACTGCAAACAGCCACCGCAACTTAAGTAAACAGTTTGAAAAGAGAGAAACCTATAAAAGCTATACCGCTATGGTGTTTGGCCAGGTTGAGCAAACTACAGGTGCCATTGACTTGCCTTTGATATCTGACTGGCCTAACCGACCAAAGCAAATGGTTGATTTTGAACAAGGAAAGCAAGCGTTAACACATTATGAAGTGCTAGAACGTTTACATGACCGGACGCGTATATTGCTCAAGCCTGTAACAGGCCGCTCACACCAATTGAGAGTACACACCGCCGAGATACAGCACCCGATATTAGGGTGTAAATTTTACGCCCATGAAGAGGCGATCGAGATGGCATCAAGATTATTGCTACATGCCACCGAACTGCATATCAACCATCCAGAAAGTGGCGAGCGCATAGAAGGTTTTTGCCAGGTGCCTTTTTAGGACGATTGAGTGCGCTTGTAAAGTTGAGTTCGGCCTTAGATGCGGTCAATAAATATACAACTCAACAATATGTAGTATACTTTGAATGCGACTCTTGAAAATTATCTGATGACTTCACAGTATCAAAAATGACTTAACGATCCAAATATCTTGGACCTTGAAAATAGCCACTGAACAAACTTAGTTATAAGTCATAGCTTTATGTTATCGAGTTTTTATTCATTAAAGGAGTAAAAATGAGTAACCCGAATGACCGCTTGTTTACCAATGAGGATGACCTTGATTCCAATGAGAAAGCTGAACTAATTCGGCAAGCACCTTGGAAGGTTTTAGTCGTTGATGATGAACCCGAGGTGCACACGGTCACCAAGTTTGTACTTGATAAATTCGAATGGGACGGCCGTTTCCTACAATTTTATAATGCCTTTAGTGCGGCTGAAGCAAGTGAGATATTAAAAAAAGAAAATGATATCGCTGTTTGCCTTATTGACGTAGTCATGGAAACAAATGATGCCGGACTTAATCTTGTAAAATATATTCGTAATGAATTAGAGAATACCCAAGTGCGTTTAGTGCTTCGAACAGGACAACCTGGTTTTGCACCCGAGAAATCGATTGTTCGAGAGTATGATATTAATGACTACAAAGATAAAACCGAATTAACCGAAACCAAATTACATACTTTAATGTGCTCTACGCTAAGAAGTTATCGCGATATTTTACGATTGGAAAATAATCGAATAGGACTCGAAAGAGTCATCGATGCATCAGCCCGTATATTTGAAACGACATCACTACAAAATTTTACCTCTGCGGCATTAGCTCAGCTGACTTCATTGATTGACCTTAATCGCCCCCCCGATTTTATAAAGGGCTGGTCAGGTTTTTCGGTTATGTCTGAGAAAGGCAAGTCACAAATCTTAGCCGCGATTGGCGAGTATGAACATACTTTTGGTTCTACTGACCTGTTAATACTCGATGAAAGGCTTAGATCCTTGTTAGAGCGCGTTAGAAAATCACGTCAATCAGACTACGGAGAAGACTATCTCGTTTTGTATTCAGAAAGTAAACTTGAAAGTCAGCACCTTTTATATCTACAGCATCATGGCGATTGGTCAGACCTTGACCGACAACTTATCAACCTCTTTACCCATAATACCTCTATCGCTTTTGAAAATCATACGCTTAGAGAAGACTTGGAAGAAGCTCAAAAAGAGATGATTTATCAGTTGAGTGAAGCAGTCGAAAATCGCTCGCTAGAAACGGGTAACCACATCCGCAGGGTGTCAAAAATAAGTTATTTGCTTGCAAAACAGCTAGGGTATGCTGAAGAAGATGCCAAACGTGTTAAGGCGGCTGCACCATTGCATGATATTGGAAAAATAGGTATTCCAGATAGCATTCTGCACAAACCTGGTAAATTGGATAAAGACGAGTGGGAAGTAATGAAAACCCATGTCAATATTGGCTATGACATGCTAAAAAAATCAGATCGACCCATCATGAAATATGCAGCTTTTATCGCTAGAGATCATCACGAAAAGTGGGACGGTGAGGGTTACCCTAGAGGTGCTCGAGGAAAAACAATTCATCAGTTGGGGCGGATAGTTGCAGTGGCGGATGTATTTGATGCCCTCGTTAATCGACGTTGTTACAAAGAAGCCTGGAACTACCACGAAGCGATCGAATTTATGAAGGAGCAAAGCGGAAAACATTTCGACCCTGAAATCGTCAAATGTTTTATGGCTAATTTAGCCGAGATAAAAGTTATACAGGAAACTTATTCTGATCAGGAATGAAGGTTTTGCGCCATGAGTTTTTGTACTATGAGTTTTGTACCATGAACTTTTCAAACCGAACTGTATTATCCCTTATCGCAGGGCTAGTGCTGTCTTTTGTAATCGTGCCTTTTAGCGAGTCAAAAACTCAAAGTGATGATCTTTCTCGTATCATAGCGGCTTTTGTTTATCACATATCCAAGTTTGTTACTTGGCCAGATTCTAGTTCCGACTCCCTGAATAATCCCCTTAAGCTTTGTATCTTAGCGCAAGGCGAGGCCAGCTTACTTCAACAATTCTCAGAACTGACATCAAAAAAAGCACAGGGAAGAACGATACAAGTAATTGCTTTTGACAATAAGCAAAAGTTGTCTCGCTATATCGAGGTAGACGGTCCTTGCCATATCCTTTTTGCATCAAACGGAGAGTGGAATGAATTTACTCACTCTGAAATTAAACGATTGAGGGCCTCCACTTTACTCATCGGCAAAAGCCGTCACTTCTTAGAAGGCGGCGGCATGATGTCTTTAATTCAAGTCGAGTCAAAGATTAAAATATTTCTTAATCCGGAGTCCATGGCGCAAAGTCAGATAAAACTGGAGTCTCGTTTAAGATCTCTGGCAAGAACTTTATAGCGGGTATGTATATGTTAAAAAGTACATATCGCCTAACGTCATTCAAGTCCAAACTAATCGGCTTAATGGTCGGTGTTACATTTATATCCTTACTACTCGCCTCATCTGGTTTATCGATAATACAGTTTGAAAATTTCAGAAAAAGTTTAGAAGAATCTTCACTTTCCAATGCAGCAATACTCGCGTTTAATCTAGCACCAACCTTAGTGTTTGATGATGCAGCTTCGGCTAATTTGCTGCTGTCATCTTTCGAAACACTGCCACATATAGAAGAAGCCAAAGTTTATCGCGTCAGTAATCAGCAAGAGCCAATATTGGTAGCAAGTTATCCGGAAGGGATAAGAGATACTAACCCCCAGGAAATAAAAAACTATTTAACATCTCATTTTGAAGGGCAAACTTATCGACTAACATTCCCTATTGAAGTCGATGATGAATTAGTAGGATATTTATACATACGCTCGGAGTTTACCCAGCTTAGCCAGTTTCAGTTGCAAATGCTGGTAGTGGGTATGGCTATCATGTTTATTTGCCTCTTATTAGCGCTCCTGATATCGATTAAGTTTCAAACTATATTGCTGCGCCCCTTAGGCAAACTGTTAGAGCTAACCCAAAACGTCAGCCGTAATAAGGACTATTCCCTGCGTGTTGAGAGTATGAGCAATGACGAGTTTTCACACCTAGCATTGAGCTTTAATGAGATGCTGCAAGAAATACAACGCCATGCACACAATCAAGAAAAAACAGAGAATAAAATTAGGCAATTGAATCTACACTTGGAAGATAAGGTTAAAGAAAGAACCCTTGCACTAGAACTGTCAAATAAGCATTTAATGTCTACGCTTAAGGAGCTAAACGAATCACAAGGGCAGTTAGTCGAAAAGGAAAAAATGGCGTCTTTGGGCGGTTTAGTAGCGGGTATTGCGCATGAAATAAATACCCCAATAGGTATTGGTGTGACGGCTATCAGCCATATGGCTGAATCCTTGAGGCAACTCGAAGCAAGATTCGAGTCGGAAAACCTAAGGCAAAAAGATTTATCTGAATTTCTTGTGGTCGCGAATGAAGGTGCAAGCATTACGCTTAATAATTTATCTCGCGCAGCTGACTTGGTTAGAAGTTTTAAACAAGTTGCCGTAGACCAATCTAGTGAAAATATTCGCTCGCTCAATGTGAAAGCGTATCTGCACGAAATATTAATGTCACTTCGTCCGCAACTTAAAAAAGTATTGCACGATATAGATTTACACTTAGAAGAAGATCTTGAGGTCACTTGTAATGCGGGTGCACTATCACAAGTTTTAACTAACCTCATCATGAATTCATTAATTCATGGGTTTGAAGGCATTCAAAAGGGCGCGATTAAAATTAAAATAAAAAAAGAAGCTCAACAAGTGTATTTGTCCTATGAAGATAATGGCATCGGTATGCCAGTAGACTCTCTTAAACATTTATTTGAGCCATTTTTTACCACGCGAAGAGGAAAGGGAGGCAGTGGTCTTGGTGCACATTTAATCTATAACCTAGTCACGCAAGGTTTAAACGGAAGAATTTCCGTATTCAATAAGGCCAGTGGTGGACTACAGTTTGACGTAGAATTTCCAGAAGCCCAATAGAAATTGTAATCTACAAGATAAATATGCCGCGCTCTCAGCACCTATATTGCGTTTTTTTGCTGAGGCCTTGATGAACTAATTTAGCTAGACAGTTTATCAAAAATGATATTTCCCGCCTGCTAAGTAATTGATGCC
>Ga0209290_1000680_pt1 | contig 21706 bp, 23 predicted proteins | sample EN1Hudsemesocosm_2_FD_184632 | JGI IMG/M metagenome (GOLD analysis project Ga0209290, IMG submission 184632) | Methane-oxidizing microbial communities from mesocosms in the Hudson Canyon - EN10B Hudson Canyon (SPAdes) (version 2) | ecosystem: Environmental > Aquatic > Marine > Cold seeps... | reverse complement strand
CCAGGTCCTTAATTGAAAAATCACCGAGCTTTATTAGCATAATTAGTACTCGAATACCCAGCACGAGGCATCGTCATAAGGTTTACTAAAGTCTGATAATAGGTAATAAACGATGGCAGCGGGCTTTTTTTTAAAAATACTGCGTTTTCCCTTTGAGTAAAGTCGCTCATGAAAACCATCACTGGCAAGGATGACTTTATCACCGGGAGAGAGCGCTTCTGACTGCAATAGAGGTTTGCGCATATTATTGGCGCCTACCATTCCATCCTTGCATACAAATGATTTTTCACGGCATCCAAGTAAGTAACCACCCACATTTCCTATGCCACAAAAAGACACATTGCCCTCATTAAAGTTGATATAAGCGATCCCTACTGCGGCACCAATACTGGGTGAAATATGTTGGTGAATCTCGGTTATTAGTAACCCAATATCCCGGTGGTGGTGATAGTCAAGGAAAGCAGATATTTCTGTCGACACGCCATGGGCCTGATCCCCATGGCCTAGGCCGTCATATACACTGAGTAAAATGCCATTGTCATCTTCATGATAAAACAAGCCGTCACCGCTAACTCGCTCGCCTTGGCAGGGCCGATTAACGCCACACAATCTACTTGATTCAGCTTCAATTAGCGCCATAAAGTGGCTCTCACTTGGGTACCTTGACCCACTGTTGAGGCTAAAGAAAATTCGTCCATTAACCTTTTTGCACCAGGAAGGCCCTGTCCCAAACTGCCGCCGCTGCTAAAGTTTTCTTGCATGGCTAATGAGGTGTCTTCAATGCCCGGACCATGATCAATGGCGACGATTTCAAGACCTTGTTGAGAACCCTTGTTAACCGCACGAATTTGAATACAGCCTTGGCCTGCGTATTTTATAATGTTACGTGCTAACTCTGATGCAGCGGTTAAGAATTGGGCTACCTGGGTGTCGTTATAATCAAATTCGGTGGCAATTTTTTTTATGCTCATAAGTGCCACTTGAAAGCTGCCTTCATCCTTAATAGTAAATTGGGTCGTTAGGTTATCCACAATATTAACTCGTCTCAATATTCAGACGCGTGAATGCATCGTCCACATCCAATGCTGTATTTAGTGATAAATAATCAATGTCATACAGCACCAGCGACGCCACCACGCCTGGATGTAACCCCACGATAACAGAGCAGCTGCCCATTATTTTGGCCATTTGAATAATATTTTCGATCTCTTTAAATTCGTATATGTCCATAACGGTTAGGCCGGAAAAATCAAAGAAAATATAAGAAATTTTTTCCTGTTCCAATCTTTGCAAAATGTCGTACTTAAATCGTGTTAATACACTGGGGGATAACGGGGTTTGTATGGTGCTCACAAGCACTCCGTGAATGGCGTTCATTACAATGGGGGTTAGCTTTTGTTCCGTTAATGCCTGGTCACTTTTCGACAATGCATACCCCTACATTTGAAAATGCCAACTCCAATGCGTCGCGTAATGTCGAAGTGGTGGATATGGCCCCCACGTCAATACCCAATTCAACAATGGTTTGTGCAATGGCCGGCGATACACCCGATACCGTGCAATTACAGCCCATTAATTTGCTGGCTTTGGTGATTTTTATAATATGATTGGCCACAGCGGTATCCACCACTGCCACACCACTAATATCTAAAATAATGACCCGGGCACGGCTGCTGCTGATTTCGGATAGCACTGCATGCATGAGGTCTTGGGCCCGCTTAGAATCCAGTACACCAACAATGGGTAGCATTAAAACACCATCCCAAATTGAGGTTACCGGGATCGACATTTCCATCATGGCTTGATTTTGCTTATCCGTTTTTTCGCGACTCATGAGGGCGTAAGATTCCACCACTAGGGCGGTATCAAGGTGTATTAACTTGGCGATAGACACGAGAGTGTTTGAATACTGCTTTTCGGTTAGGCTGTTGTCATAAAGTTTTTCTGAAAATATCGACAAACTTTGGCTCATTCCCGCAAAATAGGTGGGTAAATTTAAGTCAATATTGGCATGAATTTCACCTAGCTTTCTTTTTCTCTCTATGTAGTTTTGGTCAACCACTCCTTGAAAAGTGTCTTCCCAATATGAAATTTGTTGTTTTTGAACACGATGTAAACGCTCTTTATCCTCAAAGTGTTCAGTATATTCATGTAGTGGTTCAAGCCACTGGTAAAAGTACTTAACGTATTCCGTTAGTTTAGGTATGACTATCTCACCATAGGACTTCACCAGCGCTAGGTCGTCATCTGTTATTCCATAAATTTGCAATAGCTCGTCTACTTTATTCATTGAACTATTTTCCATTTTAACCTCCATGGCGCATGCCTATGTTGCAGTATTATCTTGTGGTGAGTTTTTTAGCGAGTCTCTTCTTCTAACTTAAACTTTAAGGTAATGAGAGTGCCTGCGTCTTCTGAGCTTTTAACGTTAATGTGTCCGCCTTGGGCCTCTACCATTAACTTAGCGGAATAGGTCCCTAAACCGGTGCCACCTTCTTTCCCTGATGTAGAATATTTTTCGAAAAAGGTGTCTCGAATGTCTTCTGGAATCGCGCCCATATTTTGAATTTCAACACGAACCAAGTCTCCTTCAGAAATTCTTACTTTTACCGTTTGTTTTTTTTGTGAGGCCTCAACCGCATTTTTTATCAGATTGCTTAAAATCGCAAAACACAATAATTCTTCGCCCTTTACCATGCAGGCTTCTGGTGCTTCAAAATGTACGATGACACCTTTATCCTGTGCATTTAAACGGCAATCCCTCACCACCTTCTCAGCTATTAGTGTTAAGTCGAAAATGGTGCCTTTGCAGGTATAACTGCCTATTTCCATTTTGTATAAGTCTAACGAACGGTTTACCATTTCTAGTATGTTGTAGGAAGATTTTACAATGGATTCAAGTTGGCCCTTTTTGGTGGTGCCTGACCATTGTTTGTCTTCCAATAGGGTTTCAGATGTATGAATGATGGCAGAGAGGGGGTTTTTAATGTCGTGGCGGGTCATTCGTTCTACATCTTCTCGTAGTTGGCTATTTTCAATCAACGTGTCCAATTGATTTTTTAAGTGATCTCGGGACTTTTTAAGAGATAAGTGGGTTTTAACCCGCGCCTGTAATATGGCGGGATTGGCGGGTTTGGTAATATAGTCAACAGCACCTTTTGCGAAGCCTTCTGTCATATCGGTAATTTCAGACTTGGCGGTTAAAAATATAACGGGAATACTTTCAGTTTCGCTGTTTTCTTTTAGCAAGCGGCATACTTCTAGGCCATCCATTTCAGGCATCATGACGTCAAGCAAAATAAGGTCAGGTGGAGTATTTCCCTGGCATATTTTTAGCGCTTTTTTGCCGCTAGTGGCCACCTTCACCTGATACAGGCGCTTTAATATGCCAGATATTACATCGATGTTACTGGCCACATCATCCACCACCAAAATTGAAGGCCGCTCGATATTTTGTGGCTCTGATGGGGGGGTATCGGTTGTGGTTTTTCTAATGGCTTTACGGTTTCGGCATTGATTAGTGGGGTTGGCGAGCATCCAGCTTACTTTTTCACGGAATGTGGCTGGCGTAAATGGCTTGATTAAAAACTCAGAGACGCCACTGGTGATGGCGGTTGTGACGCTTTTGGTCTCAACCTCAGCCGTCACCAACATAAAAGGTGTATGTTTATACGGTAAGGTAGAACGTGCGTATTTTAGCAGTTCAATACCGGTTACCTCAGGCATGTTCCAGTCAGAAATAATGCAATCAAACGACCCCGATTTTAGCTGTTTAATGGCTTGAGCACCGTTTGCCGCCATGATCACTTTTTCAAAACCCATGGCGACTAAGTTGTTCTTCACCATTTTTCGCATAGCTTCAAAGTCATCGACCACTAAAAATCTAGGGTTAGAAACCTGGGCCATATGGGTAACCTGTTGCTTTAATTGACTAATCTAGGTGGCACAATACGCCTTATATCTTACTGATATTAAGCCCTAGGTTTATTTGTAAAGTGTAGCAGCATAAATTGAACGCGTGGGTAGAGCCTAGATATAGGGCTGCTATCATGCCATCCGTCACCCAATTTAGTCTTTTTGGCTAATGATCAATTAACCCTGCTTGTAGATAATGCCCATTGGTATGGCCAGAGATATTCGTTTTAAACACCCTGGCTCTGTTTTATTTTTTAAGCTAATTGATCGAGCACACACATGAAAACCATACAACGACTGTTGAAAATACTCACCTTCCTAAATAAAAAGTGGGCGCTGCACGCAACGCGATTTTTGGCCAGTTTCCCTCGCCAGCTCCCTACCAAACAGCGGGATCTAGATTTTATCGCCAGTGCCCAAAAAATTGAATTTAACCACAAGGGAAAAAAAGTGGCTCTCAGTTGGGGGCAAGGGCCGGTGGTGATTTTAGTGCATGGTTGGGAAGGGCGCAGTACTCAAATGGCCCCCATGGCCAAAGCGCTGGCCAAGCAGGGCTTTCAAGCCATCGCCCTAGATTACACTGGCCATGGTTTATCCCAGGGACGTCAATCCGGGTTTAATGAATTCATCGAAGATTTAGCCGCCTTGCACAAACACGTGGTTACACACATCTCCCCCAATATCGAAGCCATGGTGGGGCACAGTGCTGGCGGTTTGTGCATGATGGCCAGCCGTTTATTTAATGACTTTTCGGTTAATAAATATGTGGTGCTATGCTCCCCTTCGGCCCCTTATCCCGCCGTGGCCAGTTTGCGCAAAGCGTTAAGAGTGAGTGAGGGGGTGCTGGAATTGGTGCAAGATGACATAGCCAAATGCTTTAAAACCGATTGGCAAACTCTGCTCAATGGTATGGCTTACAGCAAGCGACATGATGATGAAAAGTTATTATTAATTTATGATCAGGATGACACTATGGTGGATCATAACGAGGCGCAGAAAATTCAAAAACTCTTTCAAGGGGCTAACACTTTTAAGACCCAAGGGAATGGTCATATTAAATTGCTGTGGGATCAGGCGGTGATTAATCAGGTATGTGATTTTGTGGCAAGTGAAACCAATGTTGCCCACGGCGCCATCAACCTCTAACACACCGTAATGAGTGAGGGTTTAGCCTGCGAGCAATACTGCAGGCTTTAAACGGTTATGCTTTCCTTCAATGCAGCTGGACGGTGTGCACCAGCGGTCCAGTCTAAGCCTTTAATCATGTTAGGTAACTGTAAATACAATAAAGACGCAAAGCCCTGGTTTTGATGAAAGTGCGCAACCTGGTTAGGCAGCAGGGTTTGTAGCTTATGTGCAAACGCAGCGGCCACCGGGTCCCCTTCACCATAAAAGATGTGGCATTTGCATTTTATACCACTTACATCAAAGCCCCACTCTTGGGTGGTGAGAACGATGTCTTGCAATAAAGCCTCCACCCCCTGGCGGGTACTTTCAATTGCCTGCAATGTGGCTTGGGTTTTAATGTCGGTGCGGGCCAGCGTGCTGGCATCTCCTGCATTAAATAAACCTAATAAGTGGCGGTAGGATTCATTGGGTTTACGCTTAAATTCAAACATGCTTAAGCGCATGGAATAAAGCGCTACCCTTGGCCAGGCTTGGCATAAACGAGGAAAGTGGCGGTAAAAAAATGGGGCGCCCGCCACCTGGTGTGGCTCCACTAACGGCGAAAACGATTCAATTAACAGTAACTCTTTCACCCGTTCAGGGTAGCTGTGCGCCATGGCCAAAGCGAAGCAGCCCCCGGCTAAGGTGCCCAGTAAATAGCTTGATTCAATTTTAAGGTGATCCAGTAATTGTTCCAGATCGTGGGCGAAATCTATTAAGCTGTTATAAGCAGGTAATGATGACAAACCAAAACCGGCCCGCTCAGGCACAATTAAAAAAAAGCCCTGGCTTAGTAATTCCTCCATATGCAAGGGCGCTTCCAGCCGACAGCTTAAAGACGCATGGCACAATACCAGAGGGGTAAGGTTCGTATCCCCGTAAACTCGGTACGATAACTGGCGCTGATCGCTTAAGGTTAATAAATAGTCTTGGCCATTCAGGTGAGCGGTGTTGGCCAGGGATTTTTTAAACGACAAGGGAGAGCGTAACAATAACGACACCAGCTCCTGTTGTTTGCTGGTGGCGGTTTTTTGCAAAATTATTTTAATATAGTTTCGAATGGTGGCCACGGTGCTATTGCGCATTTGGGCGATCGCTTCGGTGGAATAACCACTGGCTAATTTACCTGCAATAAAGGCTTCGCTGGGGGTTAGGTTGTACAGGCTTTGCAACTGTTCATGCTGAATAGCGGCATCCGGTTGCTGTGAAATAAACAAGGCCGCCACGGCTGACGTGGGAATGTGACCTGTGTACACACCCTTGGCTTGAGCAATGGGGCTTAACACGGCCAGCAAGGGTTCAGTGCTTGCCTTATTTGCGGTGCTTGTCTCCAGTAACATGGCATGGGTGTCATGCTCTTGGTGATTGGCCAGGGTTTTAACCTGCTTTTTTATTTGGCTTTGTTGTGCCCCAGAGCCAAGAGCCCAGATTTTAGGCAGTTGTTTAACGCTGGCAATATTTAACAGGGCGAGCGCGCTTTCATTGGCAAAAATGACCTGAGAATCTTCATCCAGCAATACAATGGAAAATGGCAGTTGGTCCGCCAGGGTATTGTATAAAACTTGTTGTTGCTGGGATTCAAAAAACTGTTGGGATATTTCACTGGATTGTTTGAGGTGGGCCAGCAAGGATCGTGCGGAATGGGAGCCGCTACTAAGCTCTATTTTATTGTTAAGGCTTGCCACCATTTCAAGGAACAGCTCGCCATTGGTGGCACTGCCATAAATGAGCTCAACAATTTCCTGGCCTTGTTTCATGGTGATAATGCTTCCTAAACCTACGCAGCAACAAAGCCGACTTCCTAAAGCAGCAGGGTACAATTCAATTTCCCGCAGTTGGCGAAAATTAGCATACCGGATCGGCTTTGACTATAAGGTATTAAGGAGTTTGAAAGGGACTATGGTGCCAGTAAGGCCCTGCAACCAAGGCTTTGGTGGGGGAATGTTTTATATTTTAAGGTGAGGCATTAGTGGCCAATAACGTTTCCGCTGTGTTGTGTATCGTCAAAAAGAATACTGGCGTGTAACTCGGTAATTGCCACAGGCTTTTTATCAAAGATACTCATCATTAAAAACACCGCCAGGGCCACCAGCATATATTGGTAAAGATTCATAAATAGAGCTCGGTGTTAATTTTTATTATTGGGCCATTCTATCTCGGTGATTAGGCTTTGACCCCTGCCATATGGCAGGGGTCGGTAAATAGCGCCAATAAAGGGGTTAATCAACTAACCTATAAAGGAGCCATTTGGGTTGATTTGCTCTTTCAAGGCGCAACGCTAAAAAATGTAAGGTCTGTAAGTCTTGGTACACACTCAAGGCATGCAGCACGCTATTGAGCTCAGTATTATTAACCGCCTTTACAATATCCCCCTCCTGTAACCCTAAGCGGGCCACTAAACTTTCGGGTTTTATGCGCTTAGCCAAAAAACCACCCTGGGGCCAAGGCGTAAACCGTACCGATTGCAATGCCTGCCCCGATTCTAAAAAATCACGAAACACATCACGACGCACCGACAAAACCTGGTTATTAATGGGGTGTATGTCTGGCAGGGCTTGGGTAACAGCCTCATTGTGCGCTGGAACCACCGGCACCGGCAACAGGGTGTCTAGGCTTACGATATAGCCAGCTTGTAATGCATTAAGGGTAATTAAGCCCCACAGTGCCCATCTCATAGTGTGCCTTGCCTAGTGATTAAAGCGGATAAAAGCATGATACCCCCTCACGAAAGCAGATTAATAGCGCTTCAGGCGCCTTGGCTGTTCCATATGCGCAACAAGCCTTTTCAGGGGTTTTGTTAAGCAAAGCTTTCATTCCAAGACGATCGGTCATATTCTACTGTCATGGCCAGACCAAGACGCAGTGAACAGACCCGAGAAGACCTAATTAACGCCGGCATCGATCAGATATCCATGCATGGCTACCACGGCACGGGCATAAAACAGATTTTAGATGTGGTGAATGTGCCCAAGGGTTCGTTCTATAACTTCTTCGCCAGCAAAGAAGCGTTTGTGGTGGAGCTCATCAAGCAATACAGCCAAAATCTGTTGCAAGAGTTTAGTGATTTCAGGCAGGGCCCAGGCGCCAAGTTAAGCCCGGTAGAGCAATTAAGGCACATGTATCAATACGGCTTAGCCAAGTACGCCAGCAGCCAATGCCAAAAGTCCTGTTTGATTGGGGCACTGGCCATGGATGTGGGGGCCGAAAACGCCACCTGCCAGCAAGCATTAAGAGATGCCACCGGCAAATGGCAGGTTATGTTTACCGAACTATTTAGTGAGGCCCAACAAACCGGTGAACTGCGTAGCGATATTAGTGCTATGCAAATGTCCAATATCTATTGGGCTGCCTGGGAAGGCAGTCTGATGAACTTGAAGGTGAGTGGAGCCGTTAATAAAGCCGCCGACAACATGGAAACCATACTCTCAGTTTTATTCAAAGCACCTGCCTAGCAGGGGTTAACAGCAAAAGCCCATTGGGCTTTTTATTTAACCAATTAAAAGACGACCGGTCTAATAAGGCTGGTATTAATCATCACGGAGCACGCTACATGCAACAATCAGCCGCCAAGAGCCAAAATGAAGCCAACCAACTGGGCTCATCTTTTACCCTTAAAAAGGGTCAGGTCATCAAGAACCGATTATTTAAATCGGCCATGAGTGAACAGTTGGGCACCTCGGCTCATAACCCCACCCCAGGGTTGGCTAAGTTATACGGTCGTTGGGCGCAGGGCGGCATTGGTTTGTCCATTACCGGTAACGTGATGATTGACCGCACCGCTCTGGGCGAGCCTAAAAACGTGGTACTGGATGAAAAATCCGATTTAACCGAATTTAGAAAATGGGCGCAGGCAGGTCTTCAGAACGGTTCACAAATTTGGCCGCAGCTTAACCACCCAGGCAAGCAAATTCCTAACTTCATCAGTGAAGAGCCAGTTTCCCCATCGGCCATTCCATTAACCGGTGGTTTGGAAAAAGGCTTTAATACACCTCGTGCGTTAACCGAAACTGAAATTCTTAAAATTGTTGAGAAGTTTGCCCTTAGCGCCAAACTGTCAAAAGACGTGGGTTTTAGCGGTGTGCAAATTCACGGTGCTCACGGTTACCTGGTAAGTCAGTTTTTATCCCCTCGCCATAATCAACGTACCGACCAATGGGGTGGCTCATTAGAAAACCGCATGCGTTTTGTACTGGCCATTTACAGCGCCATACGCAAACAAGTGGGGGATGATTTCCCTATTGGTATCAAACTTAACTCGGCCGACTTCATGAAGGGCGGCTTCACCGAAGAAGACTCCATGGAAGTGGTAAAGGCGCTGGCGGATGCAGGCATCGACTTAATTGAAATTTCTGGCGGCACCTACGAGAGCCCATCCATGGTAGGTCATAAGGTAAAAGAGTCTACCCTTAAGCGCGAAGCCTACTTCTTAGATTACATTGAAAAAGTACGCAAGATTGTGGACACGCCTTTGGTTTTAACTGGCGGCTTCCGTTCATCTAACGCCATGCAAGCGGCCCTTGATAGCGGTGCCACCGACTTTATTGGCGTGGCGCGTACCACGGCAGTAGACCCTGACTTCCCTAACAAGCTAATTGAAGACAGCAGTCACAAACAAGAGCTTCGCATTTTAACCACAGGGGTGAGAGGCGTGGATAAGATGGCCATGCTCGACATCGTTTGGTATGAATTTCAATTGGCACGTATGGCAAAAGGGTTAAAACCTAAACCTAAATTGAATGAATGGGGTGTGTTCATCAAGACTCTGGCAGCGGCAGGCATGTACGCTTTTAGAAAACGCAGAGCTTAAACCTGTTGTAAAATAGTATAAAAAAAGCCGCTAAATTAGCGGCTTTTTTTTGGCCCTTTTTCTTTTCAATTTATAACTTGGCGGCCTGATGCTGCTGGGTGAGTGTGTTTAATAGGCGAGAAGGGTAATCGGTAATCAAGCCGTCTATGCCCAAGTCCATGAGGCTTGTCATGTCAGCTTTTTCATTAATGGTCCAGGCATCCACCCGGTAACCATGGTCATGGGCCTGATTGATAAAACCGGCGGTTAAAACAGTAATAGAACCCGATGCCATGGGCAGCTGCAATACCTGTGCATTGGGTTTAAACAACCAACCCAGACCTACCTTGCTGGCAATGATATAACGCTCGGCTTCCTGGCCGGAGGCGGCGGTGGCCACTGATGGGCAAGCTTCGCGAAAGGCCAGTAGGTTCTCGTGATAAAAAGAACTCACCACTAATGCCTCTTCCTTTTGGTATTGCTTCACCATTTTGCAAAACGCCACCGCCAATTCGGTAGATTCCTGTTTGATTTCTATGCTCATGGCCTGCTGCGGGAAGTGTTCAAATATTTCCTTAAGGGTGGGAATGGTGATGCCTTTTTTTCTAAAAGGAAATGCCTGGGGCTGGCTTTCATCCTGCCACGTGTAACCGGCATCCAGTTTTTGTAATTGCGTAAGCGTCATATCACTTACCAAACCTTGGCCGTTGGTGGTGCGATCCACGGTTTTGTCGTGGATTAATACAATATGGCCATCACTGGATAGCTGAATGTCCAACTCAAATTCGTCCACTGTGCCCAACTGTTTGCTTTGCTGAAACGCAAACAGGGTATTGGATGGCCACTGGCCCACGCCCCCTTGATGGGCGATAACCATAGGGTCATGGTTGGCGCTGGGCACATCACTGCAGCCCGCTAAAAATGACGCTGCTATTAAGCTCAGTAACACTGAGCAGGCGTTATTGTTGATTTTGCGGTTTATAAAGTTAAATGGTTTCATCATGTTCCAATAAAATTAATCTGTGCCACCGGCCAAGATATTACCTTGGTCGTTGTTAGTGTTTAAAGTACGCATAGTAAATAAGGCAAAGCCCAGAGATAACACCGCACCGGTGAGTAACATGGATAAGGTATCCAGCGATATAATCTGTAATTGATACCAGTAATAACCACATAGCACCACCATGGCAAGCCGCAGGTTTTCAATTAACAGGGCATTGCTTTTATTATCAAACAAACGGCCAATCAGGGTGAGTTGTAACGTAAAGGCAATCACCATGATCACATTAAACATTAACCCTTGAGTGGAGGTTACCCATAAAAAACCAAAGCCTAACAGGGTTAATACCACAAACTGCAAGGCCCCATACAAGCTTACCCAAGTACCCGGGTTGGCATCATAGTTAGCGTAGTGCTCGCCCCGTTTGGTAATGGGGAATTTGGCCGCCACATCGGCCGGGCGCCAGCCGGTGCGGCGAAACCAGATGGTGAATTTGTCAGCCCAACTCTTTGCATGCCATGCATCTTTGAACAGTTGCACATAACCCACCGTATTAGCCCATAACGGATTCCAGCTGCGTAATGGTTGGCTGATGCCGTATCGTACCGGGTCATTGTCCAGCTCTTCCTGATAACTGCCAAACAGTCGGTCCCAAATAATAAACACACCGCCATAGTTTCGATCGGTGTACACTTTGTTAGAGCCGTGGTGGGCGCGGTGACTGGACGGCGTCACCAGGATTTTTTCAAGCCAGCCCAATTTAGGAATGAAGCGGGTATGAATCCAAAATTGATAAATTAAATCAAGCGCACCGGCCACCACAAATACATAAGGCGACACACCTAACAAGGCCATGGGGGTGTAAAAAATCCAGCTAAAAATAAAAGTCATGCTGGTTTGGCGCAGGCCGGTGGATAAATTGTATTCTTCGCTTTGATGATGCACTGAATGGGCGGCCCACAAAATATTTACCTCGTGCCCCATTCTGTGGTTCCAGTAATAACACAGGTCATACATCACAAACCCCAGCACCCACACCCACCAGGCGTTATCGGGCAGCTCAAATAATGCATATTCCGACACCGCCACATAAGTGGCAATGCCCACCACCTTAGTGAGCACACTGCTGATGGTGAGAATAATGCCCAGGCTTAAGCTGTTAACAGTATCGTTGATGCGATAAAACTTTCGTTTTAGTACGCCGCTCACCAGCATTTCTAGCAGGATCAGCAACAGCCATATGGGTATGACCATGCCGATTAAATCGGGTGCATCCATTTATAAACCCTCTTAATAATTGTTTATTATTTTTATTTTCTAATGCTATTTAGCGTTGCTAATATTTTCTATTTGTATTTTTTCAATGGCCGCTTGTTTAGTGGCGTTGCGCTTTTCGTTTAATGCCTGGGCGATGGCCAGTGGCGACAGCCCCGTTTTTTTACTTTTTAAATAACTCAAATAATCCGCCACATAGGTATTGCCCATGAAGCGATCAAGGTAGGGTAAAAAACCGGCATAGTTGCCCTTAAATTTGGCGTGGTGAAAATCGTGATATACCGGTCCTTCATACACAGGTAACCAGTGGGCCGGGTTCCACGGAATGTCGTAACCTGCATGGCCGTCCACCGCTTCAAACTGGCGAATCACCACCCATATCCACACCACATACAAGTGGGCGCTGACCAACACTGGCCCCAGTAGCATGAGGGAGGCGGTGGCGCTAAATTCAATCCAGTGCATGTAGTTGCCATTAATGCCGCAGGTATTGCGAATTCTGTGATGCACGCTGTGCACATGTTTTAAAAGCCATTTGTTTTCGTGAAAATATCGGTGCATCCAGTAATACAAAAAATCATCCATGAAGATAAAAAAGATAATTTGCGCCACAATGATGTACCAGGGCGGCATCTCCCCCATATGAATGCCGGTTAATTTAATTAACGGCCAGGCCAAAACCAATAGCGCCAACATGGCCAGGTTGTTGGTGAACAATCGGCCAATGGAAGGCCAGAAAAACTTATCAAATTCAAATTCTTTATCCTGAATTTTATATTTGCGCAAAGACGCCGGGTCCTTCCAGGCCACCCAAGTCCAGGGAATGGCAAACACCACAAAGGTACCGGTACTAATGGCAATGGTGGTGATGGGGAATTGCCAAAACCAGGGGTCGGTCCAAAAATTTAGCCAGGGCGCCAGCAGCGTCATCAGAAATTCCATGTGTTTCCCTCGGGTCGAATGCGCAGGGGCATTGATTTTTATTATTGTTAGTTTTTATTTCTTATGGGGTCTGTGTGCCTAAAAGCTGAAACAGCCAAGCAAAACCCACTTTCATACCTTGACGAAAAGATTACGCGCCCTTACTCTGCAAAGATTGCTTTTCGATGACACTTGTTTGCTTATCAACGACAAAACACCCCGGCCAGCCTCTAGTTGGCCGCTTGGGTCCAGAATGTTAGGTGCCCACCATCTTGAAATACACACATGGCTCCACACCCGCCAAGCAGCGCGGTAAACCCGATCAGTTTGTCATGGGGCCATACAGCCAGGCCCTGCTGGCGGCTTTCCTTGAGCAGGGAGGAGAACTGGAAGCGCTGGCCAGTTCGGTGGGGGTAGCCAGTAGCCAGTTATGCCAACCTGCCAGCAAGATATCGGTGGATCATTACCTGGGTCTTTTTCAGCAAGCGAAAATGCTCAGTGGGGATGAATTTTTAGGGCTGCATACCGGCCAACACATGCACGCTGCCACTTTTAGCGTACTGGGCCAGGCCCTGTTAAAAGCCAATACCCTGGGAGAAGCTCTGCAGCAGGTGCTGGCACTGGAAGGTTTTGTACATACCCTGGGCCATTCGGAAGTATTGCGGGAGCCGGGGGCTGTTCGGTTTGTATGGCAATGCCATTACCAGCTGCACCCCCAGGCCCGTGAGCTGGTAGAGAGTGTGTTGGCGGGGATTATTCATTTTGCCAAGCAACTGGCCGGGCGGCCTATACCGGTTTTGCAGTCTACCTTTGTTCATGGGCAGCCCAAGGTGGCATCCTTGGCGGCATATCGGCAAATTTGCCACAGCCGTAGTCACTTTTCACAACCTCAAAACAGTATATTGGTGGCAGATGAAGTACTGGCTTGGCCCAATAAAATGGCCCAGACGCAGGAGGTCACGCCAGATGCCTTAGGCAGCACCCTTAAGCAAAAAGTCATTCACTACCTTGAGGAGCGTTTGGCCCTAGGAAATCCCCCCTTGTCTGAAGTGGCGGCCCAATATCACTTAACCCTAAGAACCTTTCAGCGGCGGCTGGATCGTGAGGGCACCCAATACATTCAAATTCTCAATGAGGTAAGAAGGCGTTTGGCAAAAGATTACCTGCTGTATTCCACTATGAACACGCTGGAAATTAGCCAGATGCTAGGCTTTAAGGAACAAAGTTCGTTTAATCATTTTTTCAGTGACAACCTGAACATGACCCCCACCGAATATAGACGATGCGGCAAAGAAAAATCGTGACAGGGTTAAACCCTTTCATCGCCGCATATTGTACAAAATTGATAATAGAGTTGGTCGTTTAACATGCAGAACATATTGGTGCTTTATGCCCATCCTAACCCACAAAAATCCAAGGTGAACCAAGCACTCATGACGGCGGCCGGTTCAGTTAATGGCGTTACCGTACACGACTTGTATGCCCACTATCCGGATTTTGATATCGACATTCAGCGCGAGCAAAATTTAATAGAGCAGGCCGATGTGATTGTATTTCAACATCCCATCTACTGGTACAGCTGCCCGGCCATCATGAAAGAATGGATAGACGTAGTACTGCAAAACGGTTTTGCCTACGGCACCAATGGGTCGCGTTTAAAAGGCAAAAAATGGTTATCGGTGATCACCACCGGCGGAGACGATCACAGCTACAGCGAAAAGGGTAAACACTATTACCCCATTAACGATTTTTTAAAACCGTTTGAACGTACCGCCGCTTTTTGTGCCATGGAATTTTTAGCGCCCTTTATCAGTCACGATGCAGTGCATCTTGATGGGCCACAAATTGCCACCCAGGTTGAGTGTTATCTAAAGCGCTTAAAACAATTAACCACAGGAGAAAATCACCATGCATGATGGCGGATTTATGTACATGGCCTTTATTTTCCTGCTGGCGGCGGTGGTGTCTGTGCCCATTGCCAAACGGTTGGGGTTGGGTTCGGTTTTAGGGTATCTATTGGCCGGTGCTGCCATTGGCCCGTTTGCTTTGGGTTTAGTGGGGGGCGATGTTGAGGGCATTATGCACTTCGCCGAATTTGGCGTGGTGATGATGTTGTTTTTAGTGGGGCTGGAATTACAGCCTGCCTTATTATGGAACATGCGCCTGCCCATTTTAGGTTTGGGCGGATTGCAAGTACTGCTCACCTCCAGCCTGTTTTGTGGCATTGGCATCTTAATGGGGTTTGAATGGCAAACCAGTTTGGCGGTGGGGCTTATTTTAGCGTTGTCGTCCACTGCCATTGTTTTACAGTCCATGAATGAAAAAGGCCTTATGCCTACACAGGCCGGGCAAAGCTCGTTTGCGGTTTTATTGTTTCAAGATATAGCCGTGATTCCCATGTTGGCGTTATTGCCCTTGCTGGCCCTCACCACTATGAACGATGTGGCCGCCGCCCATGGCGCCGCTTTAAGTGGCTGGCAACAGGGGTTGTTAGTACTGGCAGTCGTGGGGGGCATCATCATTGGTGGCCGTTTATTAATTCGCCCCTTGTTTCGAATTATTGCCAGCACTAAGTTAAGAGAAATATTCACCGCCACCGCCTTACTCTTGGTGATTGGTATTGCCTTGTTAATGGAAATGGCGGGTTTATCGGCGGCGTTAGGCACCTTTTTAGCTGGGGTAGTATTGGCCGACAGCGAATACCGCCATGAATTGGAAGCCGAGATCGAACCCTTTAAAGGCCTGTTGCTGGGTTTGTTTTTCATCTCGGTGGGGGCCAGCATTGATTTCGATTTGTTAATGCAAATGCCTGAAGTGATTTTTGCCCTGGTGGCCATCTTAATCACAGTAAAATTTTTGGTGCTTATAAGTCTTGCCAAGGTATTTAAATTACAAAGTGATCAGCAATGGACCTTTACCTTCGCTTTGGCCCAAGGGGGAGAGTTTTGTTTTGTGCTGTTTTCGTTTACGGCGCAAAACCATATTTTACCGGAAGCCGTGAGCGCCCCGTTAGTGGTGGTAGTGGCCTTGTCGATGGCCTTCACTCCCTTGTTAATGATTATTAACGAGCGCTGGGTACAACCCTTGTTTAATCAACAAGTAAACAAAGACCAGGCCGCCGATGTGATTGACGACGGTGAAACCCAGGTAATCATAGTGGGCTTTGGACGGTTTGGTCAGATAGTGGATCGCTCGTTAACCTTAAGCGGTTATACCACCACGGTGCTGGAACACGACGCCGCACAAATTGAACAACTGAGAAAATTTGGCCATAAAGTATTTTACGGCGATGCCTCCCGCCAGGATTTATTACACGCAGCAGGGGCAGGCACCGCCAAGATGTTGGTATTGGCTATAGACGAACATGAAAAATGCAAAACCATTGTGGAGTTGTGTCAAAAACATTACCCGCACCTAAAGATATTTGCCCGCGCTCGCGGCCGTGTACAGGCCCACGAATTTAATAAAATGGGGGTGGATGTATTTGTACGAGAAACCTTTCACTCGGCCCTGGTATTAAGTGAACAGGTGATGACGGCCCTGGGCACTCATGCCTATATGGCGCACCGAGCCATACGCACCTTCAAAAAATTCGACGAACAACACGTACGAGATTTGCTTAAAATTGAACGTGATACCAAATCCTATGTGTCGGTGGCACAAAAGAACAAGGCCGAACTTGAGCAGGTACTACAAGGGGATATTAGCGACAAGGAGCAGCTGGTGGATAATCACTGGGGCAAATGCCGTAAATGAGGCCTGTAGTTAGAAATTAGTAAACGGTAAACACAGGGGATGGAAAGATGAAGATTACAGGGATATTATTATGACAAAAGAATACGAAAAAAACGGCTATTTTGTTATTAAGAATTTCATCCCGGAAGATGAAATAAAAGCATTACGGGAGGTTCTGCTGGGTTTTCACGAATCGTGGAAAATTAAGAATGCCGACTTTTATGCCGAAAAAGCCGTTAATTCCGCCTATATTACCGGCCGTGAATACCTGGACGAACCCCAGCGAAAACAGCTTTTTAACTTCATTGGGTCAGATAAAGTAATGGATGTGGTGGCGAGCATCATTAAACATCGCCCAGCCTTCATGAATACCCAGTTGTTTTTTAACCCGGTTAATAAGGCTCAAAAGAATTACTGGCACCGGGACCCGCAATATCATCTTTCCATAGCGGAACAACAAGAAGCGCTACGCGGGCCAAATGTGGTGCACTTGCGGATTCCTTTATTGGACGAGCCGGGCATGGAGTTGGTGCCCGCATCCCATAAAAATTGGGACAGCCAGGAAGAGCTGGAGGTGCGCCTTGAAAACAATCATAGAAAAAACCATGAAAGTCTTTCCTCTGGGGTGGTTGAAAAATTGAATGCCGGTGACCTACTGGTGTTTTCAGCCAACATGATTCACCGTGGTTTATACGGCTTAGATCGCTTGGCATTGGATATTTTATTCTGCGACTCTGACCCAGATTTACTAAAGTTTGCTGAAGATGACTGCCTGCCTAACCAGGATATATTAAGTAGCCTTGAAAATGCCGAGGCATTTAACAATACACTGGCAATAAAAAATAAAACCAATAACAAAAATGTTACCTGTGGTTGATTACACCAAAGGTTAACGTTAAAAGGACATTGCAGCGTGGAAAGAAGCTACCTAACAACCCTGTGTTTATTGATCGTTCATCAAATTGATGCCGCTTACTGGCAGGAGTGGGAGATGTTTTATCTGCCCGGTGGCATTCAGCTTTATCTGGTATTTAATATCATGATTATTCCCGTTTTATTAATGGGCTATAAAAGTGTCATTGTGGGCAGTGCAAGTGCTTATAAATATTCTTGCCTGTGTGCCGGCTTAGGCATTTTAACCTTTATGATTCACGGGGCATTTTTACTGTTTGCCTATGATCAATTTACCCTGCCATTGTCACTACTGCTCATAGGCGGATGTTTGGTTTCGGCCATTTGGCAGTTGGTGTACATCCAAAAAACAAAAAGCAGCGCGGCGTGAATCTAGCCAGGGTAGCGGGTTGGTTCGCGGGCAATGTAGCTGTTTGCTCTTTGCATGAACGTCTCCAACAACCGATTATAGTTTTTGGGTACTGCATTTTGCACAGACTCCCTGTGCAGCAGAGCCTGGCTCCATTCTTTAACCCTGGGCAGGTTTGTATATAGGTTCACCAGAGTCAGCCGCTCAAACACTTCAAAATACCGAAACGCGGTGGCGTACACCCCGTCGATAATGTGAAAGCCAGAGTCACAGAAAAATTCTCCCTTTGATAATTCACTCTCAACCATTTTGAGTTTTTTGGCTATTTCCGTAAGACTTGTATCCACACAAGCATCGCTCTTGTCGCGGTAAATAACTTTGGCGATAAGGTTAAGAATGTCGTTAGCAAATTCAATCCAGGCGCGATGGTTTGCTTTCTCTAAATTATCGGCCGGGTGTAATGACCCCCCTGAGACTTCATCCAGGTATTCACAGATCACGCCAGACTCAAAAATAGCCCAGCTGTCATTTACCACCAACACCGGCACCTTGCCCGTGGGCGATATATCTTCCAACCATTTAGGTTTGTTGTGCAGCTCTATGTCGGTTCTCTTATACGGTATCTGTTTTTCTTCCATTAAAATCACCACCCGTTGCACGTAGGGGCAAATTTGGTGGCCAATGATGTGGTATTGGGTTTGTTTCATTTTTTAGTCTCCTTTTCTGATGGGGCTGGCCCTGCTTACCTTTTGGCAAGCAAGGCCTGCAACGGCTATTACATGCAATGAATATTCAGTTTGTTGCCATCCAGGTCACGAAAATAAGCCGCATAAAAACCCGAGTCACCACGGGGCCCAGGCTGGCCTTCATCCACGCCACCCAGCTCAAGGGCTTTTTGATGTAGTTCATTAACCTGCTCGCGGTTATCGGCCAGCAGGGCAATCATCATTCCATTACCCACGGTGGCTGTTTTGCCATCGGCGGGCAAATGAATCGAAAACATGGGGGCCCCTTGCGCCTTGCTCCAGGCAACAAAGTCATGGGCTTCCATGGCGCGGCTGGCGCCCAAAGAGCCTAGCAAGGCATCGTAAAACGTGGCGGAGCGGGTTAAGTCATCGGTGCCAACGGTGGTATAGCCAATCATAATGTGTGTTTCCTGTTTAATAGTTAGTGCGCCCCAAATGGTTGTTTGTGGCGGTGTTTGATCTCACGGGAAGAATACTATCATTTGCAATTTTGAAATTGGTTTGCAATTATGCCAGTCATTTTTTCATTTATGACAATGGAGATGTAGCCTTGGATTGGAACGCACTTAAGATATTTATCGCCATTGCCCACAGCAAAACCCTAATGGGGGCGGCGGATGCTTTGGGCATGAGCCATTCAACGATTTACCGGCGGCTGAATGATTTTGAAGAGCAAGTAGGGCGTCTGTTTGAGCGCCTAAACGGCACTTACGAACTCACCGAGCTAGGGGAAGACATGCTGGTGCATGCCCAGCGCATCACCCACTCGTTTGATGATATTGAGCGACACATCGCCGGCAAGGATACAAAACCCAAAGGGGTGGTGAGAATTACCGCCCCCAGAAGTTTTGCCTATAATCTGTTGCCAGTTCACCTGGCCGAGCTTAATAAGCTTTACCCAGATATTCAGCTGGAATTATTGGTCACTAACCTGGAAATGAACATGACGAATCGCCATGCGGATATTGCGCTCAGGGTCACGTCAGCGCCGCCCGATCATTTGGTGGGCCGTGAGGTGTGTCGTATTAAGTGGGCGGTGTATGGCCACCCGGATTACCTGGCCAAACAGGGGCGGCCAGAAAACCTAACCGCGCTTAATCAGCATTGCCTAATTGGTGGTGCCGGGCCGTTGCGCAGCCATGCAACCCTTTCATGGTTGGATAAAAAGCTTTCCTCCAACATAAGCCTGCGCAGTGACGACCTGGTAGCCATGTCTCATTTGGCAAACAGCGGCCAGGCTTTGGCTTTACTGCCCGATGATTTGGCCCTGCCAGGTCTAGAGCGGCTGTTCACCTTTGAACCCGCCAAAGAAAACCAATTATGGATTCTCACCCATCCGGATTTGCGTAAAGTTGAACGCATAAAAATCGTGATGCAGTTTTTGGCCTCCGCATTGGCCCACTGAAAACGTCAGGTGCTTTTCAGCAACCTAGCCAAGCTACCCGTCACTCAACGTGCACATGGGGAATTCATTACTATAATTACTGTTCAAACCACAACAATCTTTACCTGTTTGCCATCACTATTTCAAAAAGTAATTAGCTAGCTGTTTCTTAGGAGTTGAAGTTATGAATAGGGCGGTTAGGGGTATTGGCTATTGGTCATTCCTGTTATGTGTTCTGTTGGCACAACAGGTAAAGGCAGATGCCCAAACCCTGGTATTTCTAAACTGGGCCGACTACATGGACCCTGAGTTACTCGTTGAATTTAAACGCCAAACCGGCATCGAGGTGAAGCAAAGCTATTATGACTCAGACGAGGGTCGCGACCAGATAATGGCCACCTCAGATGGCGCAGGGTATGACCTTATTCTCATCAGTGGCCTGGCCCTGGATAGTTACCTCAAACAAGGCTGGCTGGCCCAATTACCCAAACCCTTAAGTCACGATGTAAGTAAAATAGAAGAACGCTGGTGGCAAGCCTTCCCGGGTGCCAAGGCCCATGCGGTGCCATTTTTTTGGGGCACCCTGGGTATTGCCTATCGCACCGACCTGGTTAACGAGCCCATTACCCATTGGCGGCAAATTTATAATCCTGCCCCGGAAATGAAAGGAAAAATAACCCTCATTGATTCGGCCCGTGAAGTATTGGGAATGGCGTTGAAGTCACTGGGTTACTCTTTAAATAGCAGCAACAAACAACACTTTAATGAGGCGCTAACCCTTATTCAGCAACAAGCTCCTTTTGTGGCCAGCTACAACTATGTGGACCTGGATGAAGGTTCCGCCCTGTTATCCGGTGAAACCGTGGCGGCCATGATGTACAGCGGTGATGCTTTAATGCTGCAAGAGCATAGCGATCAAATTGCCTACGTGTTGCCCAGTGAAGGGGGCAATATATGGGTGGATTATCTGGCCATACCGGCCAAGGCAAAAAATCCCAAGGCCGCCATGGACTTCATAAACTTCTTAAATAAACCCAAGCAGGCCGCGCAACTGGCATCGTATGTTTATTATGCGTCGCCTAATGAGGCGGCATGGCCTTATCTGTCGGCGGACTTTTTGCAGGACACCACCATATTCCCCAGCCAAAAATCTCTGGCCCAATCAGAATTTTTTGCGCCGTTACCCCCCAGGCTGTTAAAGAAACTTAACCAAGCATTTCAAAAAATCGTTGACTAACTATGCGCTTACAGCGGCAGTTTAATCTGGTAGTTGTTCCTCTGGTAGTGGTACCACTGTTGGTACTAGGGGTGACGGCTTTTGGTTATTTGCTGGAAAGTGAGCAACATAAATTAATGAACAATATGGCCGCAAGCACTGCCCATATACGTCAAAAGATTGATATGAACTTTTCCAAAATAAAGGCCAACCTTGAACTGTTGGCCACAGATGGCGTTATGATGCGTTATGGCGTTATAGAAGACGAATATACCCGTTACAAAATCTATCAAGCTGGGC
>Ga0209290_1000677_pt1 | contig 21780 bp, 20 predicted proteins | sample EN1Hudsemesocosm_2_FD_184632 | JGI IMG/M metagenome (GOLD analysis project Ga0209290, IMG submission 184632) | Methane-oxidizing microbial communities from mesocosms in the Hudson Canyon - EN10B Hudson Canyon (SPAdes) (version 2) | ecosystem: Environmental > Aquatic > Marine > Cold seeps... | reverse complement strand
TTATCCGTTTTAATTAAATATGACACACCAGGTTCGCCCTTAAGCGAGTCATCACGCGTGTGCCAATTCACCATTGGTAATATAGATAAAGATTTTGTAGATCCAAAATTGGTAATTCGACTGGGTTTATAGGCGGACCAGTCTGCCTGTATTAAGTCAGCGCCCTGTTTGAAAGTGACCGCTCTGTATGCACCTAGAGTTAGGACGGTAAGCACTAATACAAGTACTGTTCTCTTTATATATTTGCCAGTTTTCATGCGAAGATCAACCATTATTTAATCAAAATAGACCTGTAGATCTCTAGGCATTTTCATGGGCTTGATAGGGCTAATTCGAGCTCTACCTGTATTGCCCTTAGGAACCACACCTATTAATGAACCTATGCTCATGATTATTCTGACAATTTGGCCAAGAGTCTCGCGGGTATCACCGACTCGTACCGCGACTTTATACATCCAGTAATGGTTTCTAACGTGTGTTATGTAGTTTCGCTGCCCGAGAATATGCGCTCTTTCCAAATGTTCGAAACATGTTGAATAGTGCTGACTATCATACTCTTTACGAGCGAGTTGCATTTCATTTTCAAATGCACTTCTTAACTTGGCTTTCATTGCTAGCTTCTCCAGGTTTTTACGCCGCTTAGTCAATCGACTGTTGATTAGCGTTTTGATAAATAACGTTGATGTCACCATGTTATTACTGTTTTAAGCCTAAGAATTGAATAAACCTGCTAATTATTTTGGGAACAGTGATAGAGATTCCCGAATAGACATACCAAAGTGGCTCCTAAATGTTCGACTTAGATGCGCACTATCTGAAAACCCTGCAAGGTGAGCAGCTTCCGTAACTGAAGCCCCCTTAATGATTGCGTTAATTGCACAAATCATACGGTGCCAGAGCAGAAAGGGTCGCCAAGCGATGCCCATTTGCTCACTAAACAAATGAAGAAAACGGCTCTCGGAAATGTGAAGACTGCTTGCAACTTCAGCGGCACGCCAGCTAGTAGGTTTTAGGCAGCCTTCTGGTAAGCAGCGCTTAAGATTAGCCAATAGTTGCTGGATGCGTTTATCAGTGATTTCGCTTGCGATGCTCGCAAAGTCAAGTTTCAGATCAAGCTTGTTGAAAAGCGGAGAAAGCAATATGTTTGGGTCGTCAGAAAGTACTGGCCGTTCACCACTTATTGGGTCAATGTGTTCAAAAGAGAGAGCTGCTCGCTTTCCTAGACGGTCTTTCAAGTGCAGCCCTAAATCACTTTTTGGCTCTATTAATAAGATCCAGCCTGCTTCCATCTGCAACTGGTGTTTGACCTTTGAATTAATAATTAGTGGACCAAATATTTCGCTTTCTTCAAGTTGGCAAACGGAATTGGAGGTCGGCCATACTATTTGAATCGAATGATGTTTGTGCGTATCTGCATCCAGAGATGCGCCGTAGATAATGAGTATTCCGGGTTTTAGCCATACGGTCGGTTGCATAAGGGCTTGAATCTCATTATCGGGCGATTAACTAAATTATAGTTTAGCGAATCAAACATCATTTGCCAGCCGATGCCTTAAATCTTAGTACGAACGCTTCGTATAAATTGTGCTCGAAAGTCTGTTAGTAAGACCTCGATGATCTATAATCTTTATAGTGCCTTAAACAGTTTGTAGGAGATGGCGATGCGAGCAAAGTTAAGAAATGCATTTAACGCTGAAATTAGTGAAGCTATTCGATTGTATCAGCAAAGTGAATTAGACGAGGCCTTTACCCATTTCGAACGCGCTCATATCCTTGGTCAGCCGTATATTATTCCGCACACCAGGTCTCACTGGTGGATGCTAAAAGTGGGATGGAAAAGAGGAAATTTTAAAGAAATTTTTGGACAATTAAACAGAATTTTAGCCGCCATTATTTTTTCCAGAATCTGGGTTCCTTTGGGCAATACAGGAGGGGCGAATGTGAATCCACTAAAATCCATGCCTTTACCAGATGATCTAGCAAGAATATTGAACGATAAATCATAACTAAGAAGCAAACTATTTTGATGGACTCAATCTGTCAATGATATTTGGAAAGACCAAGTTGGTTTGTAATTCTATGTTTTGACTCTACAACGAGAGTCTACTTTGGTACAGGAAGCAAAAATATTGACAAAAGTGGTGAGGGATCACGGCCTTGATCTTCAGCGTTAGCTCTGTTTTAGGAAAACTGATAATAAAATTCTAATACTCAAACTCAAAAAAAGATTTATACTTAAGTTCTCCCATGACTCGTCTACGAGGTAATCAATATGAATACCATGGATCTTGATGGTTGGTGCAAACCGAAAGGAGCCGCTAAATCTGACTCTATCGGTATAATTCATTTTCACATTAGCGAACAGGACCACCTGCGACTAGAAGACGCGGAAGAAAAGCTGGCAGCTTCCCCGGGTGAAGATATGATATTGAACGTAAATATCGATGATATGGAACTCGAATTGCCCCAGGGCTTTGGACCACTATCAGATTGTCAATTGAGGGTTTACTTGAGCCCTGACGATCACCGAGGCCAATTTCATTTGATAGGACACCGCGCCAGCGATGGTAGTCTGATTTACACCAATGCCATGATGGTAGATTTGCTCGGTTAATATTCGAGGCGGCAAGCTTTGAATTCGAAACTTGCCTTTATTTTTTTACCATAAGTCTACTCAATAGTTATTGTCGGCTTTCGTGCTATACGGTGAACTTTCTCTGGGTGCGTAAATGCTTGAAAGTGGCAGAATTTGCCACTTAGTATCATCTGGTCAACAGAACGATCCGTTTTGTGAAGATTAGCCCGGTTTCTTTACCGTTTATGGCGATCATTTAAATAAATGGCTCGGACACCCATTTATTTTTATTCTAATTCTAAACCGCTAACTCTTCAACAAAAGCTAATATTCAGAGTTATACAGTTTCAGCAATAAATAACGTTCACTAAGTACGCCTTTAATGCTCCGCTCTGCCCCAATAGCGGTGCTTTCACAGTCATTTAAAATAGACGCCCTCCTGAGTATCGGAAGATACAATTTATTTACCTATCACATCACTTTTACGCATTTAAAAAGAATGCCTTCACAATAGATCATTGCGGTATTTTTGTGCGAACTGATTATTTTCTTAGAAATGTGTGAACTTTTACACTCAAGCTCTGTCGTATTAGAGCCAATTGCAAAATGCATTGCGCAAAATCTTAGCTAAAAAAACAATTTTAAAATTTAATGGAGTATTTAATGAGATCCAGATTAACAATGAGCGCAGCATTCGTAATCGCTGCCTCAATTGCTACCCCATCTTTTGCCGAACTTTCTGCCAATGTTGCCGCTACAAGTAATTATCTTTGGAGAGGTGTCTCACAAACAGGTGATGAATCAGCCATTTCTGGTGGCGTAGATTATAAACATGAAAGCGGCCTTTACGCCGGTACCTGGACGTCTAATGTCACAGGTGGACATGAAGTAGATCTTTATTTTGGCTATGGTGCTAAAGCCGGCGATGTCGAATATGATGCGGGTTATATTTACTACGCATACCCTGGAAATGGCAATGCCGATATTAATTTTGGTGAACTGAATGCCAACGCCAGTTTAGGCATGTTTTCTGGCGGCTTTGCATATACTGTTCATGCTGGTGACAGCAACGATGATGCTGCTTTTGATAGTGGTGACCTCTATTTGCACGCCTCAGTTGGCGGCGATTTAGAGCAAGATTGGAGCTGGGAAGCGACTGTAGGTTACTACGATTTTGATGCCGACGGTGATACTGCTGGAGATATCAGCTATGCCCATTACCAAGTTGATTTAAACAAGTCAGTGGGAGAGTTTGGTGATTTCACTATGACGCTCTCTAGTGCCGAACAAGAATCTGGCAGCAATGATCCTAAAGCCGTTGTCGGTTGGTCAAAAACTTTCTAAGCTACTTGGAGCGTTCACTCGAAACACATACATACTGAATGCTCTATTTATTTGTAGCGCCGCCTGATTACATTTGATTGGGTGGAATTTACTACTTTCAGGCTTTTTTTGATTTATTGTTATTCGTCTTCATTAATTTTAAAAAGCCTCTTTTTGAATCGTTTTTTGCACCCAGTATATTTTGGGTCAGTATCCTTATTTATTCAATCGCTGCCGATATTGATCGGGGGTCGAGTGAAACCAGCGCTTAAATGCACGACGAAAGTTGGCACCATCGTGATAATTGAGTAAAGCAGCAATCGCCTCTATAGACATGTGACTGTCACGTAAATAAGCACTGGCTTGTTGCGATAATATCTCATCCCGAATTTGACGAAATCCTGTACCTTCTTGCTGAAGCCTGCGGGCCAAAGTACGCTTGCTGACAAACATTGCAGCGGCCGCCTCCTCTTCGCTTAACACCCCTGGTGGATGAGATAACATCATTTTTTGTATCTGGTATTTACAGGAACCCTTATTTGAATGCAGTTGTTTGAGCATTATTTCACATTGCTGCAATGCTAATAAATAATTCTCATGGTTAGCGGATACATTAGGTATTTGGCATAAATTCAGCGGTACTTTAACCGAGATGTGTGGCGTAGAAAATTCAAATTGGCCGGGTAAATAATCTGAATAACGCTGACTGTAACCTGGCTCTGCATGGGAAAAACAGGTTATGGCTTCATCTAATGGACGCCCCACGATAAACTCAGCGCACTGGAAAAAAATTATTGCAGAGACTTCAGACAAACAACGACGAATATCTTCACTTACTTCTAAATCGATATAGTAGTAACATTCTAGCCACTCTTGATTAGTAACCATCTCCAGCCGAGCAAAATTCATTCGTGTAGGTAAATATGTTTGAATTCCCTTTAATGCCATAAACAAGTTGGGACTGCTATTAGCTAAAAACCCCATCGCCCCATGGGTAGGAGGCGTTAGCCGATTGCCTAACCGTAAGCCAAATGCCTCGTCATCAGACAGTCGTAAGCTGTTATGTAAAATCTGAATTTGCTGCTGGGAAGTCAGCAGAAAATCCTCTTGCATAAACTGTTCGATAGTCACCTGAGTCAAAGCTAATAAGGCGGGTAATTCACGAACCTGCAATTCCAAAACACGGGCAATCAGGCGTGAATAATTAGAGGGTATACACGCTATATTAGCGACAGATTCTGGTGTCTCTTCAATATAATCAGCCACAAGCTTTACCCTCGTAATTTGCATTCCATAAACAATTACCCCAAATGGTAAGTCGCTTCAGTGTCTTTTAATGACACGACCATGTCAAGAAATGACTCATATATGTCAAAATATGACCCTGTATTGTCAAGAAATGACCTCCCATCAATTCCCACGCCACCGTAATCTAAGCTCAATGATTTGCAAGCATGCTTGTGCCGAAGTGGTATCGCAGCTTTGCAAGCACTTAGTTAATAGCATGTAGCAGAGGATCTTATGGGCAACATTACTTTTATCGAACATAACGGAACACAACATACTGTTGACTTTGAAGAGGGTAAATCTCTAATGGAAACAGCGATGGATAATGGCATACCCGGTATCGATGCTGATTGCGGCGGTGCCTGTGCCTGCGGAACCTGTCATGTGATAGTCGATAATAACTGGATAGCTACGACTGGCAGCTCCACTGAAGATGAAAACCAGATGTTGGATTTGAACCCAGAAAAAGTCGACACATCTCGCTTGTCTTGCCAAATATCATTGTCGGAAACGATGGGTGGCCTGGTAGTTCGCCTACCCGAATTTCAAATGTAATCTCTGACAAGTTGACAGCCAGCACTCTTACGTTGTTAAAAACAATGTTTGTAAATAGTGAGAAACGACATGAATAAAATATCTCCCTTTATCGAAAAAAGCGCATCATTAATTCCTGTACACCTACAAATTAAAGGCGCTCACTTATTCCAAAAAGCAAAAAAAGGATTGTTTAAGGGTGCGCCCGTACCCGTTTTCAAGGAGATCCCAATACCTGATGTATCCACGCTTGCCATTGAAGATATCGACGTCAGCAATCCTTTTCTATTTAGACAAAATCGTTGGCAATCTTACTTTAAACGTTTGCGTGATGAATGCCCTGTTCACTACCAGAAGAACAGTCCCTTTGGCCCATTCTGGTCAGTCACGCGCTATGAAGACATCATGTTTGTAGACAAACATCATGATCTATTCTCCGCGGAACCAATCATTTCGATTGGCGGTCAGCCTGAGGGCCTCGCTATTGAAACGTTTATTGCGATGGACCCGCCTAAACACGATGTTCAAAGGCAGGCAGTGCAAGCGGTTGTCGCACCAAAAAACTTACAGGAAATGGAAGCGCTTATTAGAAGCCGTGCGGAAGATGTATTAGACACGCTCCCAATTGGAGAGCCCTTTGACTGGGTCGAGAAGGTGTCTGTTGAATTAACATCCAGAATGCTCGCTACCCTGTTCGATTTCCCTTACGAGAAACGCCATAAACTGGCCTACTGGTCAGATGTTGCAGCGAGCAGTCCAGAAGCCACTGGAGGCACGGGTTCAATGAATGAAGCCTTTACTGTCGCCGCGGAAGTGGCAAAACAGTTTTCACTTCTGTGGCGTGAGAAGGAAGCAAAAAAAGCGGCTGGTGAAGAGCTTGGGTTTGACTTAATTAGCTTACTATTGGGCAATGAAAACACCCAGGATATGATCGACAGACCCATGGAGTTTTTAGGTAATATTGTGCTGTTGTTAGTCGGGGGTAACGACACCACGCGTAACTCGATGACCGGTGGTGTTCATGCACTGAATGAATTTCCAGATGAGTTTGTTAAGCTAAAAAACAACCCAGGTTTAATCCCGAATATGGTGTCTGAGATTATCCGCTGGCAAACGCCACTGGCTTACATGCGTCGAGTAGCCAAAGAAGATGTCGCGCTAAACGGACAAACAATTAAGAAAGGCGATAAAGTCGTGATGTGGTATGTATCCGGTAATCGCGATGAGCGAGCAATTGATCAGCCAGACCAGTTTATGATTGATCGTAAAAATGCCAGAAACCATCTTTCCTTCGGCTTTGGCGTTCATCGCTGCATGGGTAACCGTTTAGCGGAAATGCAGTTACGTATACTCTGGGAAGAAATATTAAAACGTTTTGATAATGTTGAGGTGGTTGACGACCCAAAGTATGTACAATCTAATTTCGTCAAGGGCTATACAGAACTAATGGTTAAGATCACGGCTAAAACATCATGACAAAAAAATGTATTATTATCGGGGCGAGTCACGCTGCCGCGCAACTGGCCCCCAGCTTGCGCCAAGAAGGCTGGGATGGCGACATTATAGTGATCGGCGATGAGCCCTACCTGCCCTATCATCGCCCCCCACTGTCCAAAACTTTTTTAGCCGGTGATAAAACCGCAGAGAGTCTAGCTATTCGTCCCGCGGCATTCTATAAGAAAAATAACATCCAATTTTTGCAAGGTCGCGTTAGTTCTATAAATAGAGACCAGCAGACGCTTACGCTCAGCGATGGCCAAGAGTTAGGCTATGACAAGCTTGCACTCTGCATGGGTTCACGAGTTAGAAAAATACCTTTACCTGGCGGTGAACTGGATGGCGTCCACTATCTACGTGACATAGCCTACGCTGAAGGCATTAAAAAACACGTAAAAAAAGATAAGCACGTGGTTATCATTGGCGGAGGCTATATAGGTTTAGAGACAGCCGCAGCACTGAAGAACCAGGGTATGAACGTGGTAGTGTTAGAGATGGCACAAAGAATATTGCAACGCGTAACCGCACCTGAACTGTCTGAGTTTTACACGCGCATTCACACCGAAGAAGGTGTGAATATTCATACAGGAATTTCTGTCACGGGTATTGCTGGCGAAACCCATACGGAAAAAGTTATCTGTGCCGATGGTACAGAATTCCCAGCTGATTTAGTGGTAATTGGCGTGGGTATTTTACCCAATACTGAACTCGCCGAGGAATGCGGTATTGAAGTAAAAAATGGCATAATTGTGGACGAATTCTGTCGTACCAACGACTCTGATATCGTAGCCGCCGGTGACTGCACCAATCACTTCAATAAAATTTACGATCGTCGCATTCGCTTGGAATCAGTACCGAATGCCAACGATCAAGGCAAAACAGCTGCCGCCTCAATATGTGGGCTTAGCAAGGAATACAAGAGCTTGCCGTGGTTTTGGTCCGACCAATACAATCTAAAATTGCAAATCGCCGGCCTGAGCCAGGGTTATGACCAAGTGATTATTCGTGGTGACAAACGCACAGATCGCAGCTTCGCGGCTTTTTACTTTAAAGGCGGCCAAATGATTTCAGCCGAATGCGTTAACCGCCCACAAGAATTTATGCTGAGTAAAAAAATCATCGCTGACAAACTCGCCATCAACCCAGACCGACTCGCCGACGAATCCATAGCAATAAAAGAGTTACTTCAATTTTCTCTACAACACTGAGAAGACTAGCAGGACCGCCCGTCTAGAGGAGAATTAGCCATATGTAGCTGTCTATGCATCGAAGGCGTCAAACCAAAATATCGTGAAAACCGTGTTCGAAAAGCCGCTTCAGATTTAAACCCGACTTCAGCTGAAACCAGAGAGACTTGTCGGCCGCTTTCAATTAGGGATTTAGCACGTTTCAATTTAGCGCCTTCAACATATTTCGAGGGCGTCACCCCCATTTCAGCGGTAAAATTCCGATAAAACGTTCGCTCTGACATACACATAAATGCAGCCATTTCTTCTACTTTTATTTTCTGCCCCAGCTTAGTATCAACCCAAGCTAGCAGCTCAGAGTAATCACTATTCGCCCGCGCTTGAAGTTTAAGTAAATCGCTAAATTGAGACTGATTTCCTGGCCGGTGAGCGTATACAACGAGCTGTTTTGCGACGTCGTTCATCAGTGATGCGCCACGATCTCGACGCAGCATTTCAAGTGACATATCCAAGCCAGTCGTTACTCCAGCAGAAGTCCATAAGTTGTCATCAATCACATAGAGTGATTCAGGCTTCACTTGCACCTCAGGGTGCATTTTTTGTAACTGTTCACACCCAGACCAATGCGTGGTGACCGCGCGATGGTCTAATAGGCCCGCTGCGGCTAAAAGAAAGGTGCCACTACAAATAGAACCGTAGCGTGCGACGTTTTTGGTATTTATCGCTAACCATGTTTTGAATTCCGTATTCAAACTAGCGGCAAACAACGCGGGTGCATCACCTCCCACAACCAGAATCGTCGCGTTTTTATCAACCACGATGGAGTCGAGCAGCAGAGAGCCGACCACAATACCCGCACCACTGGCTACCAACCCTCCCTCAACTGACACCGTATGAATGGCGTAAGGGACTTCCTTTTGTAGGATTGCATTCGCAGTAGAAAAAACTGATACGGGGCCAGAAAGGTCTAATAGTTCAAACCCTGGGTAAATAACAAAGAATATATTTTGAGTTTCCATTGGCAGAATATAGTTTATTTATGTCATTTACGCCAAGTAAATTTCATCCTACAGTTAACCTTGAAACCGTTTCGTAAACGAATAAAAAGGACTCTATTATGCAAATAGCAATTGTTTTATATCATGGTATGACGGCTCTCGATGCGATTGGCCCCTATGAAGTATTACGTTCGATGCCTGATGCTGAAATTAGATTTGTTAGCCATCAACCACAACCGATCACCACCGATAGCGGCGTACTGATTCTAGGCGCGACACACGCCTACGATGAAACACTTCAACCCGATATTGTGCTAGTACCCGGGTCATCGGCAGACACCACGACAGCCATGGCTGACAAACAACTCCTCACCTGGCTGAAACTGGTGCATCAAACAACACAGTTAACCTTATCAGTATGCTCTGGCGCTCTGGTATTGGCGGCTGCTGGCATATTGGATGGTCACCCCGCGACGACTCACTGGTTAGCACAAAGTTCTTTGAAAGCGTTTGGCTCAGAATCGAGAAAAAATGAACGTATCGTAAAGTCAGGAAAGATTGTCACGGCGGCAGGCGTTTCTGCTGGTATTGATTTGGCTCTAGAAATTGTAAAAGACCTTCACGGCCAAGAACGTGCTGAGATCTCCCAATTACTAATCGAATACGACCCGATGCCGCCCGTGAACTCAGGGCACCCGAGCAAAGCTTCAAAAGTGGTGTATAAAAAAGCAAAAGCAGAAGCACTACGTGACGCAAAGAACCCAAGAAATGCAATTTCAGTCCCACAAATTTTGTGGCGTACTGCGATACTGAAAGCGAGAAAAAAGTTTGCCGCTTAAACTTGACCGCCCCCGAACTCACGCGCTAATGTCTCGTTTCCATAAACTTAACAAAAGCCTGAGTTGAACCAAGTAAAAAAGCTTTGTTACCTTGTAGTCAAAGTTTGGGTCTGGGCGTAAATCTGCGGGCCAGAGTAAATTATTTGATTACTTCGTGCGCCTTATTTGGTCATGACCTGCCATTGAACCCAAATGAGGTCTCGGTGCGCTTTTGTGTAATAAATACGAGATCTCATAGTCCCCTCGCCTTTTTCTTAAGAAAGAATAAAGCGTTAAATTGACCAGTTGAACCCACAGCACCTCACTACAGCTCACAACGCCTCACAACACCATAAACTCTAATACTATTCCTATCGTACTCATTAAAAATACAATCACCTCTTGTTAGTTTCATTACAACAGTACCTTGGTCGTTACTCTAAAAAATGAGCTTAAGTTTGCGCGCTGTACTATCCTATTAGTACGGAGGAGCTATGAATCTACGTACCCTGGTTTGGTTATCTGCGCTTACCTATACATTTGTCATAGGAGGGGGGCTCTTATGCTACCGCTTGTTTGTTGTTTATCCTCCAATTAAAGCCGCTGCTCTGGAAAAACACCAAAACGACATTAAAGCTATTCAGACCACATTTAGTAATGAGCGTGATGCCTTGATACGATTCAATCTAGATTGGGCAAAATGGAATGATAGTTATGAGTTCGTTGCACGAACAAATTATGAATATATAAAACTCAATATAAAAAGTCCTTCTTTTTTAACGTCCGATATAGACAGCATTATTTTTCTAACACTTCAAGGTACAACAAGTTATTTCGCCGAAAAAATCCATGGCCAATTTATCGCAAAGAATAATACCGACGATTTAAATTACGATATTGAAAATCAACTTTTATTAAATCAGGATAAGCAATTTGGACTAATTCGCCGGAACGGAAAGTTGGCCTATTTTGCCAGCAGTCATATTCAAGACAGTGAGCAGAAGTTGGTGCCAAATGGTGCGTTAATATTTATTAGGGAATTAAATCAGGATTTTATTAAGCGCCTAAATTTGGTTTCCAAAGTGAGTTTCGAACTCATCTCATATAATCAGAAAAGTCCGCCTGTCTTAGCGCCTTTGTCTCAGTTAACTATCCGAAATCTGAGCAGCCAATACGAGGCCAGTCTGGTAAATATAAAAGGACAGAACATTGCGAAAATCATAATATCTTACCCAGACTCTAATATTCCAAGCCCGCTCGACAGAGCCTCCATCATTAGCATCTTGGTACTTATACTATTACCAATAACGATCACTATACTTGTGAATCATTTTTTCTTACTGCCGATAATTGAAATGTTTGATCAGATAGGAAAGATGAAAAAGACGGGCAATGTAAAGCGCATTGTTCAACAGAGCAAAGTAGTAGAAATTGATGGTTTTTTAAAAACATTCAATCACTTGGTCGATAAAATTAACCAGCAAAAAGAAAAATTAATTGAAGACTCAATCACCGATGGGCTGACTCGAATTTATAACAGAAAGTATTTTGATCAGGTTTACGATAAAGTCTGGCGCACCACAGCAAGAAGTCATGACCCTATTAGTATCGTCATGTTGGATATTGACTATTTTAAGAAATATAACGACTGCTATGGGCATATCCAGGGAGATGAAGTACTAAGAGCGGTAGCCGAAACATTGAATAATATCGCTCGTCGAGCTAATGATACCTTTGCACGATACGGAGGAGAAGAGTTCGTACTATTGTTCAAACCAAAAAGTACAATCCTGCTAGAGGAAATGTTGGTTAAACTGACAGAGGCCGTTCGATTATTGGCGATTGAACATAAGGGGTCTCAAGTCACCAGCATTGTCACCATTAGTTGCGGCGCATGCTTCATTGGTCAAGGTGGAGGCTGGATGAAAGATAGGAAAGAAGCTGCATTTAAAATTGCGGATGAAGCCCTTTATCGCGCTAAGAGCAATGGACGAAATCAGCACTCTTTCCAAGTTTTTGAAGTCAAAAAAATAAGGGAGCCAGAGTCCTGATTCTGGCCTTTGGTCATGCTAATCTGAAGTTTTGTAAATAATTCAGTTTTCCATTTTGAGGCTTAATTTATAAACAAGTGGCTGGGCCCTTGATCTCTATACTCTCTCTAGCTCCTCAATGTTTCTCGGTACCACGTGTCATTTCAAACTGAACTGGAAATAACCTGGCATAACTGCCTTTGAATTCCAACTAACCAAGCGAGAGTTGAAGGCACAAAAGTGCCATCAAAAGACATCAGGTGATTAGATTTCAGACATATTAAAGACAACTTAGTGAGCGAAATTTGACTAAGAAATTACTTCTGGTTAGTAACTAATGGCAGACATCATTTTATCGGTAGCAAAAGTGTCCGCGAAATTATTTCTCGGTAGCAGCTGTTTGAGAGACTTGAACCTGAGAGGTAACGTAATATAACTTAACCTGTGCGTTTGACCCTACCTAGGATAAATAAGCCATACGCACAGGTCTTCAACCTAGTTACAATACTTCCATCACTTCATAAGAAATGCCCTGCGAGGTCCGATAACCTTGAGAAACTGACACTATATTATTCAACCAGGAATAACGCTTGTCTGAAGTTTCAAACAAAATAAGCGTTCTTAAATAATACTCATCCTTGTCTACCGTCTCACACAGATCTTTTGATAGCACCGCCGCTTTTACTTTATCAGGCATCACCCATCGACCGCGATAGCTCATATAGACCAGGGCGCCATCATGGGTCTCTAAACAAACTCTTACATCCAGCGTAAGTGATCCATCAGGATGAATAAGAAGCCAATCTCCTCCACTAGGTTTTAAGGTACCGTTTAATTTGGCACCTTCAAAATAGCCGCTATCAACTTCATAAATAATTCGATGACCAGCATAAGAAGCACCAATATTAATGGGTTCTTTCAAGGTGACATGCATGTTAAACAAAGGCAGTGTTTTGAGAGGCGTCGTTGTCGATGTATTTGCTTTAAGTGTGTTCGCTTCCATAATTGTTCACCTTTTTCTATAATTCAAAAATGATATTTGCCTTCTGATAAGGCAACACGCTGTTCCCGGCTTTATATGCTGGTTCCCCAGGCCAGCTTTTGCATGCCCCTCGATAATTCGGGTCTTAATGCCAATCGCGCCATCCATGAGGTGATGTGTATAAACTCCTCTTCTAGTTTAGGGTTAAGTAATTTAAGTCCTTGCCATGCTGACTCAATCCAAGGATATGCTGCAAAATCCGCAATAGAAATATCGTCCGAAATATAATCGTTTCCAGTAAGGGTTTGGTTTAGTACAGCCAATAAACGCAAACTTTCCTTAGTAAATCGTTCAATTGCCTGCATATTAGGCGAAGTGGCTCGCGTTTTAATGAGGTAGTTATTCAACTTCTTTTCATCTTTGGCAAGCGCTGAAGCATAGTGAGAAAAATTACCTAACACTGGGCCTAGGTTACTCACCTGCCAGAACAACCATTTAAGCGTTCGCATTCTTGCCGCAGGGTCTCCTGATATAAACTGCCCGCTCTTCTCAGCTAAATAAAGTAAGATTGCGCCGGTTTCAAAAACCGGTTCCATATTGCCATTGGCGTCTCTTAAGTCAGGGTCAAGTAAGACAGGAATTTTTCCATTAGGGTTTAGGCGCTTAAAGTGGCCTTCAAACTGTCCACCCTCTTCTATATTCACTGGCATAACTTGATAGGCCAAACCGCACTCTTCGAGCATTATCGAAATCTTTCTAGCATTTTGAGTAGACCATGCGTATAGCTTAAGCATAAGTAGGTACCTGTTGTTTCCATGAAATGAATTTAGAAATTGCCTGCTGTAAATCGTCAGGCTTAATTCCTGACTGCTCACAGATCAACCCAGCATCCAGATGAAATACCTCCTTAATTATCCGCTCGGCTTGAAAATGAAACTCAATAAATACCGGCAGTATTATTGATGGACATTTTTTCCCTGGTATATTCGCGCTTAAACTCACCTGTCCGGTCGCCAACATAAGCTGTTTATTGACAGCATATTGATCCAACGAAACCTTATAATCCGGGAATAGGCTAAAAAATATTTCCAACTGTTGTTGGGCTTCGATGCTTCCTTTCGCGCTTGACTTAAAACTAGGAGAAATCAGCTCGATGTCTTCGTGATATATGGCCAGTGCTGCCAATATGTTTTGCTCACTTTTCACTTCAGCTAATCGGCTAACCAGCGCTAACATCCTCTCTTCATTCTGCTTCATAAAAATGACCTCTTTGTGTGCTTAGGGAAGACAAAGATTACAACTTTTGGACAAAAATACTTAGAGTCTATTTAGACCCTTATAAGGTCATTATGCACATAACAGACGCTTGTCTACATTAGCCTTAAAAAGGTCTAAAATGACGGGTACATCAATGCATATTTCGTGTCATAATTGCGTGCAGGATAATGAGCGGAGTGAGTTATGATTCATATAGGAGTGGTGGTGACTGAGCGCTGCCAAGCATCAAGTGTTTATACTGTAGTCGACCTGATAATTGCAGCAAATTTCGCAGCACAAAAATATTGTGCATCCACAAGCCCCGCCTTTACCTACCAGCTAATTGGCCTTAGAGGCCGGGCCGAGGCTTACAATGGGAACCTGATCAGTTCCATCTCAAAGATAGAAGAGACCAACAGGCCCGATATCGTCATACTGCCAGGTGCATTTGAGTCGGTGTTAAGCGCTGCTCAATCACAAAAGCAGTTATCAAGAATGACACATTTATTTAAGATTATTCATGCATGGCACGACAAAGGATCTACCATCGCAAGTGTCTGTACAGGTAACTTCATTTTGGCTTCATCGGACATATCATCTCGTAGAAAGTTGACCTGTCACTGGGCTTCAGAACAAACGGCTAACAAGCTCTTCCCAAATGAGTCGTTTTCTGCCGAGCAGTTGCTAATCGACCACGGAGATATTGTCAGCGCGGGGGGGGCAATGGCAGTTTCACAATTGGTTTTATACCTAATTTGCCGATTTCACAGCCGTGAGCTCGCATTGGCTACAGGTAAGCTTATGATGATAGAACTTAATTTCGATTCACAAAGTCGCTTCGCAATATTTCAACCAAATAAAACGCATGGAGACCTATTGGTCGCGAAACTACAAAAACAGATTGAGACCGAGTTCTGCCAGGAGCTTCACCTCAGCCTATTTGCCAGTAAAGCAGGAATTGGTGAGCGACAGCTTAATCGTCGATTTAAAAAGGCTACAAGTGAAACGCCCCTTTCCTATTTACAACGTTACCGTGTTGAGCAAGTAAAAATCGGGCTTGAATCTACTAAAAAACCAATCAACAATTTAATCTGGAGTGTCGGCTATGAAGACCCAACTTCGTTTAGGCGGTTATTTAAGCGTTTCACTGGTTTAACTATGCTGGAATACCGAAACCGCTTCAGCTCTTCCTCGTAAAATTGGCGTTTTTGGAACCATACATAAAGCGTATCAACGCTCAGGAGAAATTCAGATTTATAACGTTTAATAATCGACTAATCGTATAATATTAATTAGGTTCAATTTTCGAACGAGGTGATACTTTAGTCATACCACTGAACAATATTCTGCAAGCTGTGACTCAAGACTTAAATTTTCTGAGACCGTATTATATTTCATCCATTCTTTTGCCGCTTTTGCTCCGACTCGAACAATACACTCCTCTGAATCGTGCTGCTTTCTTTTATAGGCATGCGCATAATATTTGCCTACTTCAACAGAACTAAGATTCAGGCTAGATTCAAGTACCTTTATCATCAACATTCGGCGGTTTTTTGCACTACAATCTTTTTCTTTGCCTATAGCCTCTACCGCGCCAATGAGATATAAACCTACGGTTTCTTTGAGTAAACTGCTTACTGAGTCGATTTTCTTCGCGTCAAGCTGTGTCTCAATTAATAACACTTGCTTGTCAGCAAATCTGTAAGCGGTTTCTAAACTGGCGGTCCAGTCTATTATGTCTTCGTAGTTAGCAACTTTTGCATAGTTATCGCTTAAGTAGAGTTGCCTAACTCGAAGTAACATTACGAATACCAGCAAACCGATAAAAATGAGCGTGGTACCTATCAAATAGTTAGCCATGTAATACATTCTCATGTAGTTAAAGATAAATCCAATACTGAAGAACCTTATAGATTTAAAATCACTTAAACATGAATAATCTGATGATCTGCTAATAGAATGAAGAGTGTTTACTTTTTAATGTCGCACTACCAGAAGCTTCCTTCGACCCAATGGACAACAGTGCCCGCTTAGTAGCCGTTCGAAAGCACCTATGAGTGGTTTGAGTCAGGAATTTCTATGGCGTTACAGCAAGCCTTATCGGCTCGGCTGTGTGTTTTGGCTCGCCAGTCTTGAATTATGCCGCCAAGAAGCAATATCTTCCCCCCTTTTTTTAAAACCTTCTACTTGAAATTCAATAATGTAGGCTGCTTTTGTTTTTCCAGAACAGGGGGAGGATTTTTCTTTCGGCCAATAAAATTTAGAACTCTATTCGAAACAAACCACCACTAAAAAAGGAGGTTACGAGTAAATCCCCTTCATTAAATAATGGCTCCCCAACAGGAGTGTCTGCCTGATAAACAATACTACTTGGTATAACGGCCATTGGAACCGAAAAATAAAAACGCGCAGTGTTATTAAACTCAGCTGGTTTTAGAATTACAATAGATCCAGGTACTGATACCTTCGCGTAAGCGATATATCCACCATTTATAGCAAAATCATCGATAATTGCGAGGTCAGCGCCATCGAAGTGAACCTTAGTCTCACTTGCCGAAAAATCAGTATTAATTTTCGCCTTAATAATATCTGAGCCTCCTGCATAATAGAGAGTATCCCCCTCAATTTGCACACCGTTAGGGAAAAACTCACTCCCTGAAATCCAGGTTTTGTGGCTAAAGTCCAAGAAGCTTGAGTTGCCATTATCAGTAATTGAAACTTGTGAAATTGCATCCCTGTTAGGCGAAAGTGAAGCTTTACTGTTACTAATGTACAGGTGACCCGCATCATCAACAGCCATGCCGTTTGCCATAAACCAGTTAGGATCAAATGTGCCTTCTGAATCTTGTTGAGCAAAGTTGCTGTCGGTCATACGCCCTGTTTTAATCAACTCCTGATTCAAATCAGTGTTAACTTGATATAACGAAATATCTTCAGCACCCAAATTCAGAAAACCATCTTCTTTGATACAAGCGGCATACAGTAATGAACCTTTCGCTGTCAAACCCGCAAAACGACAATCATCCCCGGCTGTCGCATTGTTGATGTCGCCATTCACTGTTCCATCGGTTGTTCCCTTGACGTATGGGGTATGAGCATAAGACCCATCCGTATTTTTAGTAATTTCAAAAATCCAACTTTCTTTGTCAGAATTCTCACCAATTACAAACAAGCGACCATCAGCCGTAAACGCGCTGTTCTCGGTAGCTCCCAATTCTGTATGCGAAACAGGTTCAGTTATTATGCAAGCTTGTAATAAACCAGTTAGCGTGACAAGCAATGGAATTTTTATTATTTTTTTCATGTTTAATTACCTTTAATTGGGCAAAGCACTAGGCCAATAAGCCTCTAACTTGCCATCATTTTTATTTTTTGGATCGTACGTTTTTTGGGAAGAGTTATTCTCTATTGTTATTATTTACCGAGTATTTGCCCCCAACAAGACACAAATACCTAGATATTATAGAAGCTGTCATCCAAGCAATATCGGAACCCAATACTGCTTATAAGCTCTACATAAATCAGTCTGTCAGAACTATTTTTTGTTGTCTCCCGACAAATGGGGTATATCTTGCTATTTTTTAACTTATATATGAGCTCTAGACCAAAGCGCTATCATGACAAATAGGCCGACAGAATCTCTCTTCGTGCCATTAGCAGTCTTAGTTCAGCTAATAACGCTGCTTCTGTTTGGTCGAGCCTACATCATTAATTTATGCTTTGTCCTACAGCATTTTTGTCATAAGGAACAGACATTTAATTAAATAGACCAGACATCTTTTTTTGTTAATTACCTAACTTGAAATTGATGATCACCAATTTTAATTTCTGGCCATTTAGGTTTTTGTAACTCTATGTTTCCATTTATAAATTGCTCAAGAAATTCATCATCAAGTTTATGGTATTTACCGAGTTGACCAGTACTAACATTTAACCAATGGCCTTCCTCAAAAACATATAAATATAAGTAACTAGAAGATTGGCGCTCCTCTACCAACAAATACTCTAGTGGTTCAACATCATCAAGATTTATTGCATTTAGGTAATATTTTTTAGTTGATTGATAGTTATTTTTGGCTATGTTTTTCTTGTAAAGAAAGTCAGCTAGTGAATCAGGAATATCGCCATTTAAAACGTGAATTGCAGCTAAAAAGTCATGTTTGGTAATCAGGTTTTCTTTAGTTTTATGGTTTGCGTACACTTTGTTAACCCGAAAAACAAACGAAGGGTTAGCGCTGGCATGCAGCATTTGTAACTCTTGGAGTGCAATATAACCGGGCTTAGCCAGATTCTTCCGAAAGTAGTCAACATCCATATCATCGATGGCTAGCCCTTTGCTATTTATTTCATTAATTTGGCTATTGACTACTATTTTTCTAAAGTCCAAAAGCGGTGAATTGACCAGTAACATTGCTGCTAATACTACTAACCCTATCAACACATTGACCCTACTTAAGTGATAGAGCCAGTTATCACGCATTTTGATAATCCCCCATACATAACCAATTGGGAATAAGGCAAGCAAAAACCAAATTAAAAACGCCCAGCACCGCAAGAGACTCCAGCCGTATTGGTCTACACGTAGACTCAAACCATAAAAGCTAATTGCGCTGTAGATTGGCAGTAAGAAGACACCAAGGTAAATGAACCGATGCAAGTAAAGTTGATAAGGGCGAGCTTTAGGTTCATCTTGATAGACAGCATTGACAAAAAACAACATCAAAGCCTGCATCCATAGAATTAGCGAACTCCCTCCACTTTCCCATAACGGGTTTAAACCAGTTATGGGTAATGTGCCCAAAAATAGAATAGACACCAGCACAAGTACGACTAGCAAAAACTTCATTAAGGCTTGCTGCAGACGTGTAATCGTATCGATTACATTAGATAAATTCCTAAAAATAATGATACCAAAACCATTGGCAAGTGAAATTGTGGGGTAGAAAAACCATTTCTCAGTAAATAGATCCATGAAAAAATTAATGTTGATGGATTTAAACAACCCTCCCCAAAGCATCAAGATCCCCCAAAAACATGCCGCAAATAACAGAGACAAGCTCAAAGTTAAGAAATTACGCCATGACCAGCCAAACAACAAACTGTAATTAAATTTCTCACCACTATTAAACTGCTGTACATAGATCATGGCCTTGAATGTTGCTATCAGCATGGTGATAGTAAACGAAAAAAATAAACCATCGTACCTAATATGTTGAAGCGGTATCGCCTGATCACCAGTGTAATAACCCAGAACACCACCGAGAAGAGTAAATGGCAGTACCCATTTTACAGTTGCAGCTACTTGTCCTTTTCTCAACCCTAACAACAACATAGTAGGCCCAATAAAAGCCATGCTGTAAAAACTAAATAACCACTCAGGTGAGTTATTTGGCCAGAAATCTAAATCAATTGATTGATGAAGTAATAATAGAATGAAGCCCTGCACTAATGATATTAATATCATTAGCTTAACTGGGACCTGTGATTTATCTTGCATAGTATTTTCCATAGAATGTTGCATCGACCAGTTAAACTCCCCCTCCTATAGCTGACGCATATTTGTCGGAGGCAATTATATCCGCAAGTCTGACGTTCATATAGTTCATGCGTTTTGAGATGGGCCATTCGTGACTTTTATGACTCTACCGCAGTAGTGCCCTAAGGCTCCGCTCGGTTAGTAAAGATTTGAGAACTAAATCAAACATTACGATTCGATCAAAAAATCGTGTTTCTGTTTTTCCTGCTTTAATTTGCTCGGCTACAACACTAGTCTAGACTAATACTTAAACAGCCAAATTGTTAGTGCGGTAGATTTTCAAACCCAAAACTCACGAAAGTTAAACCAGGACATATATATGACAGGGCGCGCAAAGACTCTCCTCAGTGATGCAACGCGGGAAGAACAGGCCGCCTGTATTCGACTGCTAGCATTGAGTGTGGCACAACACCGGGAGAAATGTGACTTCGTGGCGTTTAGGGAATCCGCCGAGTACTTCAAGCCTAAGAGCAATTGCAAAGAGAAAGCGCGGCTATTCATGCAAAGCAGGAACATCGTCGAAGAGGCTCTGGAAATGGTCCGCGTACTTGCCGCAGAAGCCCCACCCAAAGCAGCGACTGCACCTGAAGAAAAGTTATCTGATAAGCGCAAGCAACTGCGCATCAATGTCAGTGCACCGGTCAAGTTGACCTGGCCCGGGGATGATGAACCTACCAATGCCAATCTGCAAAATATTTCTTGGGGCGGCGCCTCCATCACTGTAGACAACGCTCGCACTCACTCCGGCGACACCTTGCAGGTTTTGCTGCCTGGCATCAACTCCTCCACTATCAACATCGAGGCAAAAGTACTCAGAACCTGGGAATTATCCTCCAGTCAGGGGGAAGGTATTGCCGTGCGATTTTCTAGCTTCGCCACCAAAGATCAGGACGAATTCGAAGATGTGCTTAAGCTGCTTTCACAGTCTGAGGACAACGTAGGTCTTAGGCAACACGCCAGACTGACTCAACGCCTAGACATACAATTCGACGGGCCCGATGAGTTACACGCCACACTGGATGATATATCAGCTGGTGGATTGGGCGTTACCGTGCCCGACCCACTGCAAATCGGTCAGTCGTTGGAGGCAGTTATAAGCACTCTCGACGAGGGCTGCACGTTGAAACTGCGAGCACGAGTGGTGCGACTGGAACCTGTAAAAATGGGTAATATCGAGCTCTATCAGGCAGGCCTGAAGTTTGAACACCCATCACGAGAACTGAACAATCTCACCCGGGAATTGATTGTACAGTTGGCCGGAACAAAGAAGTGATGCGACCCTCACCTGTTCTACAAAAATAACCTCGGTATTGCAATACGTCCGAGACAAATACCGCACATTGAAAGGGCATTGACCCCTTAACTACTCAAAATAGGAAAGAACTATGATTATCGATGCATGGGCTCAACACCCCACCTTACGTTTCGGTCAAGACCCTGTTTTTGAGTCATTACGACGCTGGACGACAACCCCTGCACCCACGGTCGAGCTGCCTGTGGCCATGACAATTGGAATGATGGATGCAGGGCAGGTGAACAAAAGTCTGATTTCCGCATGGGTGGCCCCCAGAAATGTCATGATATCCAATGATGAAGTTGCCGAGTTTGTTTCTGAAAAGCCCGATCGGTTGATTGGCGTAGGATCCGTTGATATTTCCAAGCCTATGCAAGCTGTAAAGGAAATTAGGCGCTGTGTAAATGAATTGGGTTTTAAGGCTATTCGGGTATTGCCTTGGTTGTGGGAAGTCCCGCCGAC
>Ga0209290_1000675_pt1 | contig 21811 bp, 20 predicted proteins | sample EN1Hudsemesocosm_2_FD_184632 | JGI IMG/M metagenome (GOLD analysis project Ga0209290, IMG submission 184632) | Methane-oxidizing microbial communities from mesocosms in the Hudson Canyon - EN10B Hudson Canyon (SPAdes) (version 2) | ecosystem: Environmental > Aquatic > Marine > Cold seeps... | reverse complement strand
GGATCAGTCCCCGTGTCACCAAATGAAATGTTTGACAAAGTTTCTTCACGAATCAAATTTCCGTCTATGTGATGACGGCGGCGATGCGGATACATAGCACCATCAACCAACTGCCAATCCAGATATTCCACTTTGTAGATAACATCACCATATAGGGGGTCCAACTCCAGCGTCTCGGCTGAGACGGGTAAGTTAGTCTGCTCATCCAAAATTAAAGTGACTTGATGCCCATTGAACTCTGTCACGAGATCATTGTCATCGCCTTGAATAAGCATTTGCTGCGCGATGGCTAGGGGCGAAGACATAAACCAAGTTTTCACTCTTCCTGCCTGTTTGGCGACATTCATCGGATCGTTAGGCACACCAAAACCACCGAAAAATGCCGCACCAAAGCTATTGAAATCAGGATTATTGACGTCTTCACTTGGGAGCACTGCCCCTTCGCCATCCATCATCACTTCGGTAAAGTTCAGGTCAAAATTAAAAGCGTAGTCAATATCTAAATTCCACTCTTGGCGGAGCTTATTACCATCCATCGTTGCATTCAGGTTAATCGAATAGCTGGCAACCTGTTCTTCAACAGGTTCGGGCTGTTCCTGGAATTCATAAGCCGTACCGACGACACTGTAATTAATCTGCTCTCTAGCTAGAACGGTATCTTCACCACCCAATGCCTTTATAAACTGCTGAAAATTTGGAGGATTGCTGGTAACAATATCATTGTCATCGTCATCATCATTACATCCCGTCAGTAAACCTAAGGTTGCTGATAGGGCGAGAGCCGTTACTACATGTGATTTATTCATATATCCTCTTTTATCGTATTTGGCATAATTGGAAGCAGTAAGTATATTTTGTATATTTCAAGTGATAATCTAACTAATAATGAATTTACTGTTTAAAAAAGCCGACTAATAAAATGGAAAAAATTGACGATTTACTCGTATTTGCCAAAGTAGTAGAAACATTAAGTTTCACAAAAGCAGCGGAGGCATTAAATAGTTCGCGCTCCCTGATTAGTCAGAAAGTGACCAAATTAGAACAACGGTATGGCGTGCAATTACTACAAAGGACGACAAGGCGTCTAAATTTGACTGAAGAGGGTCGAACATTATATGAGCACTGCCTAAACTTAAAACGAACACTTGAAGAGGCAGAACAAGCATTAGGCAATGCCAGGAATACACCTCAGGGAAATCTAAAAATTGTGGCACCTGTTACCTTTAGCCAGATGTTTTTAACGGATATTATCAGTGAATTCTTACAGAAATACCCAAAGATAAAACTCAAACTTAGCCTATCGGATAGTGTCACCGACTTAGTCGCCGAAGGGTTTGATTTGGCTATCCGCATAGGATCTCTAAGCGATTCATCGTTGAAGGCAAGAAAGTTAGGGGCAACCCGAATTATTGCATTAGCACATCGTGAATACTTGTCCACCTACCCGCAGCTACAACATCCTGATGACTTGGTACAACACAATTGTCTGATATATAAATACCGGGGGGACCGTGAAAACCGTTGGCTGTTTCAAAAAGGTCAGGAGCAATATAGCGTTAAAGTTGAAGGTAACTTTAGTGCAGATAATGGCTTGCCTTTATTACAAGCCGCATCTAAGGGCTTAGGTGTAGCCTATGTGCCGGACTTTATGGTGAATAGCCCCTTGGACAGTCAAATGGTTGAGGTTCTATCTGACTATTGTTACCTACAACATGGTATCTATGCCGTTTACCCCTTTAGTCGCCAAGAAAAAATAAATGTACGACTATTTATTGATTATGTGGCTAACAAATTTAGTAAAGGCATAGGCAATAATCTAGCACAGAAAGCTTTAACTACTTAGCATGTTTCGAGTGCTTTTATTTCGTCAGATACGCAAACAAAATCCCAATGCATAAAACTTGCTGCAAAGGCCTGAATAAACGTCAACCTTTGCCGCAATGTGGAGTCTGAAGCCAGGATGCTGCTGTGTTACTGATTAGGCCTCCATGGAAAGGGGCCCATATGATCATCTAATAATACTCGCCAGGCATTCATTGGCAACCATTCTTCATACATTGACCAATCTTTATATTTAGGTAGTTTAATAACATTTGGGATTGTAAACGGCGATGTACCTTTAGCAAACTCTGCATGTATTGCTGCACGAAGGTCTTCGGTGTATTGCCATATTTCGGTCACTTCAGACTTCAAGCCCTTTGGTTTACCATGACTAAACAAAGCAATGTCAAAATCCAAGTCTTCGATTTCTTTCAAGGTTCGTTGAGTTTCTTTGATATTGAAATCCGGAACAATGGTAAATAAGAGACGCTTTGGCGTGACTAAGTCAGCAATATAGACGATTTTTTCCTTAGGTAACCTAAACACCGTCATACCAAGTCCATGATTCATTCCCAAGTAGTGCAACTCAATTGTCCGTCCGCCTAATACAATGTCTTTTCGCTTCCCTGTCCAGCCTTGATCTGGAAATGCCATATCCCGGTGCGGGTTGGCTTTCATCCAGTCCCGGGCTTCTTGATGCGCAATAATTGTTGCACCTTCATCGCGAAACACTTGTCCACCACCGGAATGATCCCAATGGTTATGGCTGTGCAGCAAATAACGAATGGGCTTGTCTGTAATTTGTTTGATTGCACTTAAAACACCCTTTCCATGAGGCGTATTGACTGGCTCAACCACGATCACCCCCTCATCCGTAACAACAAACATAGAATAGTAACTACCCTTTGAACTGCCATAACTATAAACACCCTCTGCCACTTGAACGGTGTTCTCAGGTAGATTGCTTGCCAGGGCTTGGCTCATGCTGGCAACAAACAAAAGTCCTGTTGTTAAAACTGTTTTGAATAACTTATTCACTTTATTTCTCCAGTCTAAATTAGTAAGTTCCGCGGATAGGATAGTTGTTGGCAGGGTCACGAATAAAACCTAAGCCCCCTATTAGGCTTTCAAGTTCGGGGCGTGCAAAGGGCGCATTCGAAATATCGGTTACCTGCACCTGACCTTGTTCATTGATAATGAACAAACCGGGCTCTGCAAAAGGCCGATCCGTTTCCTGGGCCGAACGAGGATTCGAAATATACAGTCCCAAAGTTTGCATGTGTTCAATAGATAAACCGTAGGCTACTGGAAAGCTAAGCTGCATTTCCTGGTTATGAGTAGAGGCTTTGCTTTCAGGGTCGGCAGACACAACTACTATGCTAAGACCAAGATCATAAAACTCATTTTTCAGTCGCTCAAGCTGCTTAAGATAGCGGCTGCACAAAGGGCAATGTTTACCTCGGTAGACCACTACCATTTGCCAATCTTTACCGTTTAAGGGATTTCCTAATTCAATTTCGCCATGGTTCAAGGTGTTAAGCCGAATGCTCGGAAACAAATCACCTGCAGTAAATTTACGACTGTTCATAATAGTTACCCTAATTTGTAAATTTCTAATTTAGTTGTGCCTGGCATGACCAGGCACAGACTTTTGGTTAATTCCAGCGTACTTGGTTCATGCCGCCATCTGCCTGAATTTCACTGCCAAACAAATAGGATGAATCATCGGAAGCTAAAAATAATGCAGTTTTTGCCATTTCCGATGGGTTACCGACCCGACCTGCAGGTAACTTATCTGCAAACATTTGCCAGACATCACCGACTTCGTCTTCACTTAAACCACGATTGGTGTGTATGGGAGTATCAATAGGTCCTGGGCTTAGAACATTAACTCTAGCTCCAATTTTCATCAGTTCAGGTGTGAATGATCTTGCTAGTGATCTAACAGCAGCTTTTGTTGCGTTATATACAGATGCACCTTCCATTCCCATCTCACCCAAACAAGAAGATACTAAGATTACTGATGCGCACTTATTTAAGTATGGGGCCGCATATTTAACGGTAAAAAATGAACCTTTAAAGTTAATGTCAGCAATTTTCATAAATTGTTCGTCATCCGTGCTTTCCAACATAGTGGGCTCAAATACACCGGCACTCGCAAAAACAATATCAATTTTGCCGAAGTCTTTTGACACGCTTTCGTACAGGTTATCTAAACTGTTTAGGTCTGTAACATCACCTATATAACCAATAGCATTTGATTTAGGCGCAGTACTATTTATTTCAGAAACAGCCTTATCCAGCTTTTCTTGACTACGAGCCAGTAACACCACTTGTGCGCCTTGATTGGCAAACTCTTTTGCTGTCGCCAGACCAATACCACTGTTGCCACCAGTAATAACGGCTACTTTATTTTCTAATCGATTACTCATGTTTTTTCCTCACGATTTTACAATTTAACGTTCGTTTATAGGGGCCCATTTTTTGTCTTGAAATGCGCCATCTAACTCGGTACCAACTATATGGTTGGTGTAATTGCTCATAGTTTTGTATGCTGTAGCCGTAACAATTTCCAAAACGGTTTCTTGGGTGTATCCAGCTAAGTAGAGTGAATTAAGCTGCGCTTGAGAAACGTTTCCTCGCTGTTCAAGCAGTTTTTGTGTAAATCCCCGCAGTGCACCCAACTTACAATCGCTAATAGGCTGGTCGTCGCGAATGGCGTTGATGGCATTCATATCGACACCGCTTAATTCTGAAACCTTAGTGTGGCCTGACATACAATAACGGCAATTATGAAAACGGTTGATAGTCATCAGTACTACTTGCTGCTCTGTCTTATTTAAAGTACTCGCCGCAAACAATTCGCCTAAGGCCTTGTAGGCTTTGAGTAAAACAGGAGATTCAGCCATATAAGCCATTAAGTTTGGTACAAAGCCGAATTGTTTATTTACCTCCGCTAAAGTATCCACTGAAGATTGCGGCGCATTGTCTTGGTTATATCGTTTAAAACTGCTCATTGTTTACCTGCTCTTTTATCTCTGCTTGGGATGACAAAATTATCTATATTCCTGATAAGAAAATAAATATACTATTTAGAATAGAATTGATTCCATTTTGGAATACATTAATATACTGCAGGAAAACTAATGGACCGATTTACCGCAATGAAGATATTTGTTCGAATCATTCAGCTAGGAAGTTTTACAGCAGTAGCACTTGAAATGGGTTTGACTCAATCGGCCGTTAGTAAAAAGGTGTCGGCGCTTGAAAGGATCCTGGGAGCGACTCTGTTAACCCGAAGTAATCGTCAAGTTTTGCTGACGGAAGTGGGTACAAACTATTATGAACATTGCATATCGATATTGAGTGAACTTGAAGAAGCTGAAGCCCAGACCAAAGAGTACACCTTAAATCCCAAAGGCAAATTAAGGATCAATGTACCCGTTTCATTTGCTCGAATGCATGTTATCCCTTACCTTCCCCAATTTATGAAAGCCTATCCCGAAATTGACATAGAACTCAGTTGCCTTGATCGTAAAATCGATCTAGTCGGGGATGGATTTGATCTTGTTATTCGCATCGGCCATCTTGATGATTCGAGCTTGGTGGCTCGTAAATTAGGTGATAGCCCAAGAGTGATTGTTGCCAGTCCAAATTATCTGGACACTAACGGAGAACCCCATAATATTGACGAGCTAAAACAACATAATTGTTTTGTGTATACACATCTTTCTACGGTAAATATTTGGCATTTCTGGCATCAAGGAAAAGAAGTGTGTTTACAGGTGAATGGCTCAATGCAGTCTAACTCGGGTGATGCTATTCGCGAGTGTGTAATGTCTGGTTTGGGGGTTGCAGTTCTACCGAATTGGTTTATTCAACCAGATTTAGATACGGGGTCTTTGGTTACTATATTGGACGATTATGTGCCTACAGAATTTCCAATCAACGCAGTGTACCCACAAAACAATTATATTCCCCTAAAAGTCAGATGCTTTGTGAACTATTATAAGGCGCTTTATGCTCAAGATAGCGTTCTCAATCCCAAGCTTTATCAATAAGCTCTGATGAGCAATGAAGGTTTGTAATGATGGTTTTTTAGTCTTTCAGTTCTGAGACTTTGAGTTTCACATAATATTGTATCGATAATAAATGCTAACTTGGGAATAAAGCTATATTCGTCCTATACTTTAATCAACTCCTCTTTGGGAGAAAATAGACTAGTTAGTAGAGTGGTCTTAACTTTTCAAATTATATTTGAACAGGTACTTCGCTATGATATCTACAGGTTTAAAAAGTAGATTTTATTTGATGATGTTGAAATTAGCGCTTAATAGCGTCAAAACTGCTCAAATTCTAGCTCTATTATTATGCCTATTTAGTGCCCAATATGTGATTGCTCAAGAAACCCTTGTCTTTTCGACTCTACCTGATGGCGTGCACACCAAACTCTCTGAGATAATTATGCGCGAGGCCTACCAAAAAATTGGCTACGATATTGCTGTTGTAAGACTTCCAGGGAAAAGGTCTCTCCAAGAAGCTTCCACTGGCAGGGTGGACGGTGAGTTACGTCGAGAGAGTGGCAAGCAAAAAACATACCCCAACCTAATTAAAATACCGATCTCTGTTGAAAATTTAACCTTAAGCGCATTTACAAAAAACAAGGATATTATAATCAAGGGTGCTGAGAGCCTCGTTCCTTTTGCCAAAGGAATTGTTCGTGGTGGAGGAATGTCAGAGTCTTTAGTAGGCAATTCAAGCAATGTTCTGCGTGCGGACAACTTTGAACAGCTCTTTCAAATGCTAAAACAGGATCGTGTGGATTTAGTCATTGCCAATTACTATGCCGGACTTAACATTATTAATAGTTTGAAACTGAATAATATTCAGGCCCTGAAACCGCCCTTAGTAACAGTAGAGCTATACCATTATTTGCACAATAAAAACAACCGACTTGTCCCCCTCATCACTCACTCTCTTTCTGAAATGAAAACGTCGGGGCGGATTGATAAAATCATTAAAGAATTTCGCTTAGATGTAATTAATGGAAAATACAATCAAGGGATTACTTTATGCACAAATATATCGCCCCCCTATCATCAAGAAGTTAATGGCGAAGTAACTGGAAGTGTAGTTGAAGTAGCTAATTGCATCTTCAAAAAGCAGGGTATTCATTTCAATTATCAAATTGTCCCTTGGGTTCGCTGTGCACATGAAGTAAAAGAGGGCATTAGTGAAGGTTATATTTCGGATATGCCTAGTGCTGAACATCCTTCACAGATGATCAGTTCAAACCCTCTTGCACTCGCTAAATGGTATTGGTATTACACAGACATAGTTCCTGATTCTGGCATTAACTCTAACGTCGGTGCCGTAATTGGCTCTATGGAGGAGCGCTGGCTCATAAATAACGGTTACCAAGTATCGAACTCTGTGACAAATATAGAACAACTACCCAAAATGTTACTACAGAAACGAATTAATGGCTTTATTGCGGACGTAGATGTACAGCACCACATAAACGAAGTTGAATTCGCATCTTTTAAAAAACAGTTCCTAAGCTACCAACCTCTGAGTGTTTATTTTTCTGATAAATATATTGCGCGAAATGATGGGTTTGTTGATAGTTTCAATGCTTACATTCATGGCTGCCAGCAAAGTAAAATTGAGTTGAGTAAGGCGGATATCCGTGCTATTAAAAATTCAATCAAAGAGATTAGAATATTTTCCAGCCAAGCTATTATCACCTCTGCACTAAAGGATCAAAATAAACGGCATATAGGCTTAAATCTAGACGCTATTACTGAGCTTGATAAGCAATGGAGAGATTATCAGAGCAATGAGTCCAAGTTACTTAGAAATAAAATATTAGGAAATACACTTTCTAGGTATCTAAGGAAAATAGAGGATGAAAGTAATGGGCTTTATTCTGAAATTTTTGTAATGGATAATAAGGGTCTAATTGTGGGGCTGAATGAATTAACCACTGACTATTGGCAAGGTGATGAAGATAAGTTTAAGAAGTCATTCGGTTCTGGGCCAAATGCTGTTTATATTGATGATATTGAATTTGATCAGTCCTCTAAAAAATTTCAATCTCAAGTTAGCATCACTATTCTCGACCCTCAGACACATCATCAGATTGGCGTAATCACAGTTGGTATAGATATTGAAAACGCACTTGCACTTAATAAAGACATCTAAATCAGACACTTTAATTAACTATACAGATTACCCTCAAACATTATGGCCTCTTGAACTTCCCGGATCTGACTAATAATGTTGCATTTACTATATTAAAAATACTAAGTCCTTACTTTAGGCAAGTCTTTCCAACGAGTAGTATAACTAGGTGATTTAAGGCTTCGATTCATTTTCCATTTTTGATCATTCCCCTGGCTCGCAAAAAAGATAGGCGAATGTTTTTAATTAATCTCATCGATCATCAGCATTAAGCGTTTCGATCTGGTATCTTGCCCTACAGTAAAAGCATCCAATTGCTCTGGCCGCTAGGCCTGTAACTCCCCCCCCCCTGCTTTAGAAAACCGCATCCCTTTTCGATAAATACTCTCACGTATCATTAGTGGCAATTGGCAGCCCGAATAATAACTCGGGCTGATTGAACGTGAAGCTTTGGTTCGCTCTACTCAGAAAGCGAAACTTTTTCAAAAGAAGATGTCCATCAAAGCGGGGGGATGTTCAGAATCCGTTGGTGCGCATTGTTAAGTTTTTAGGATATTTCAGTTCATAGTAAGTTTTCATTGAATTATAGTTTCACGAACTTTGGTAGCAATAACAGTATAATGCCAACAAAAACCAAGGCTACATTATTAGTGATGAAATAGGGGTATACCATTAATACTATGCCAGTATATTTAGCTACAACATGAGACTGTTTCTTGCCATAGATGAAATAGCCAAACCCTATTGAGCCAAATAATAGGCCCCATAACATAGTATTGATATCCATTTATAACCCCAGCCCCACAAAAAAGTCATCTAGTTTAGTAGAAAATGTATTTTACTGAAATTAGAGATGAATTTAATTTTGCCTAACGCTTCAAACACAGGTACAGCGTTGCTGTGTGATCCTTCCCCGATAAAATTGACGCCACATGAACATTATCTGTGCATTTTCCCGGTCTATTCATACTTGACTTAATCCCGTGACGAAGTCACTCATTCAGTATAAGACGAGCGCCGTACTCAACACCCCGATCAGTATGAAATATCAAATCCTCACTCGCTTGACGAACCTTAAGTACATTTTTAATGTGCCCTATGAGTTAGCTCAGCTGTCTTATTTTCACCTAATGACCAGCCGATTACTCGCCTTGAAAACACATCAAGCACCACTACTGGATAGCGCCATTTGTTTTTGAGTGGATAAGCAACAACACAGCAAGAAATATCAAAACAAATTTCTTTATATTGCTTATATTCTCTTCATCGCAAACAAGTACAGCGATTACAAAAGGTGCAGTCTAGCTTTGTCACCTTAAACATTTAACTGGAGAGTCCCATGGAGCAACCCGTATTTTTAATGGTAGAAGCCACCCCAAACGTCCATCAAAAAGAGGCGTTAGAATCTTATATCAGCCAGGCGCCTGCCATAACCAAGGCCCATGGCGGCGTCCCCGTAGCCACTTATGATGTAGCAACTGTATTGGATAATGGCGAAAAGCCTGCCGTATTTATCGTAATTTCTTTTCCTAGTCGTGAGGCAATCGACAAGCTATTTAATGACCCAAAATATAAGGCTTTGATCCCCGATCGTGACCTTGGTTTTAACCACCTGCGCTATTTCACCGTTAATGAACGCATTGACGCTAACTAAAGAAAAGTTTGTTCAAAGAAACGCTAAATAGTTATTTTTGGAGAGAGTTATGAAACATAGAAATCACACTGCCCTCGTTACGGGAGCCAATTCAGGATTTGGTTTTGAAACCGCAGCCTTATTGGCCGAACAAGGTTATGGCCATATTATTTTAGCTTGTCGATCTGTAGAAAAAGCAGAAACAGCGCGTAGCGAATTAGTTAAGCGTGTTGGTAAGGATGTGTTTGGCGTGCTTGCTATCGATGTGGCCGACCTTGATTCCAGCAAAATAGCAGCGAAAACGCTTAAAGGATATTTACATCAAAATAAACTTAGTATTGACCTGTTAGTCCTCAATGCTGGGCTTGGTAGTCAGACCTTAGTTCGTACTGCTCAAGGCATCGAGATGACATTAGCCACGTCGCTGTTCGGGCATCACCAACTTACCATGGCATTATTAGCTACAGGCAATCTTGCACACTCTGCACGCATTGTGATTTCAGGATCAGAAGCTAGTCGCGGAGATGTTCCGGGTATGAAGCCGTTTGACTATCAAAGTCTTAAGCAGCAATTCGGCGATAATTTGGATTCAACAATGGACGCAATAGCAAAGGGGGATCTGCCGGTTAAATACAGCATGAATAGAGCCTATGGGAACGCCAAATTATGGGTGGCATGGTGGGCGGCCGCTCTTTCACGTCAGCTTCCCGATTCCATAGTAGTGGCTGCTGTGTCACCAGGTAGTGCACCCGGGACCGGACTGTCACGAAATATGCCGTTCTTTATGCGCTCGGTAATGATACCAATAATGAAACTCATTGGTCCTTTGTTCGGGATGGCAGGTTCAATATGCCAAGGGGCACAACGATATGTGGATGCAGGTGAATTTCCAATAGAGGCCTCTGGCAAGTTCTGGGCTTCACGTTCTAGGGTCTTAGTGGGCGCGATGCAAGAACAAACCCATGGTCATATCAAGGATCAACACTTACAAGATGCATGTTGGAATTCTGTCGTGCGCTTGACCGGAACCCAAGTAACTTCTCAATTAGCAGAAACTATGTAAGGTCCTTGGTTTAAGTTTATAGTTAAGTACAATCGAAACAAATAGAGAGAAGATGTGATGCAACGATTTTTTAAGAGTATTGAATTTGTCGAACAACATTTATACGACGAGATTTCGGTGCATGAAATAGCCGCGGCATCACATTACTCAACGTACCACTTCAGTCGAATTTTTAAAGCTCTGGTGGGGGATACGCCTAAAGAGTATCTGCGTAAACGTCGCCTGACTGTGGCAGCTAGACGATTGTTAAGTGAAGATATTTCGATATTAGATTTGGCAATAGATTGTCAATTCTATTCACAAGAAGCTTTTACCCGTGCATTTAAAGCGCTGTTTAATGTCACCCCAGCCCTGTATCGAAAACAAAATGATCCGTTTCGCTTGCTATATAAGGATCAGTTCAGTCCACATATGTTGAATTATTTACAAAAACAGATCTCCATGGAACCCGAAATTATGATGCAGCCGGCTGTAAAGCTCGTTGGGATTGCAAGTCAATATAACAATACAGATCTAAATTTGCCGCGTTTATGGTCCGCGTTTAGACCCTATAAAAATACTATTCCAAATCGTATTAGTGATGATGCCTTTGGCATTTATGAGTCCTATGAAGAACGAGATGATGATGTAAGCTTCGTTTACGTATGCGCGGTTTCTGTTAACTGCTTTGACGACATCCCCGATGGTATGACAGCTAGAGAGTTACCCGAGCAGATGTATGCTAAGTTTACTCACCTGGGGCCCGTGGCCAACCTGGACCAGACTCTAAAATATATCTGGGGAAGCTGGTTACCCAAGAGCAATTATGATTATGTTGAAAGGCCTGATTTTGAACTGTATCGGTCTGGGTTCAACGATGCTGACCCCAAAAATGAATTGTATTTGCATATCCCCATTACACCCAAGCAAAGAAGCTAAAACATTCGACTTAAGTTAAACAATATCAAATAGATACAACTCACCCTAAGGGTAAGCTACGACCCTATATTGTTATAGAGCCAGTTAATGCCCCATTAGATGTATTACCATTAGATGTAACACCACACATTAGACATTTCAAATTATGTTAAGTTCTTACTCTAGGCAAGTCTTCCCAACGAGTAGTATAACTAGGTGATTTAAGGTTTCGATTCATTTTCCAGTTTTGGTCTAAGCCTTGGCTTGCAAATACGATCGGGCAATGTCGCTTATTTATTTCATCCATGACAACCATAAGTTCCTTTGATTTTATTGTTTGCGTCGGTGAAAACGCATCTAATTGCTCAGGTTTTTCTGGCTGTAGTTCTATAAGTCCAACGCCAGCGCGAGCAAATCTGACCCCTTGACGGAATATCACGTTTCTAATGGCTTGTCGTGCAACTGATATTATCTGTCGAGAGTCATTCGTTGGCGTTGATAATTTAATAACAGCAGAGCGGCTATATGGGTGTTCTACAAAGTGACCAGAAGAAGCAAACACTGTAATCGTTTTTACTAGGTGTTTTTGCTGTCGAAGTTTTACACATGCTCTAGTTGCATACTGACTAACAGACTGTTCAAGCTCGGAGCAGTTAATGATTTTCTGCCCAAATGATCGGGTTGAGAAGATCTGTTTTTTAGGCTCTGGGGCTTGTTCCAGTCCATAACATTCAATACCGTTTAACTCATCAATAGTGCGAGCTACATTGACGTTATAGCTTTTTTTCATTTGTCGAGAGTCTTGCTTCATTAAGTCGTAAACTGAATATATCTGATTATCTGAAAGGCGCTTTGTAATACGCCGCCCTATCCCCCAAACTTTATTAACTGGGATTTTTCTGAAGACCGCATGCCAACTTTTAATATCATTAAGCACACAAACATATTCGCATTTAGCTGAATCCTTAGCAATTCTACTAGCCAGCTTTGCTAAGGTTTTAGTCGGTGCGATACCAACGCCTACTGGCATACCAGTGTTCTTCATAACCGTCTTTCGTATTAAATGTCCGTATTTTGGAAGATCCATATTCATACCTTTAAGCGATAAAAAGCATTCATCGATTGAATATATCTCTATATCTGGTGAGAATTTTTCTAGCGTTGTCATTACCCTGTTAGATAGGTCACCGTATAATTCATAGTTACTTGAAAATACATGCACGCCATTCTTTTCTAGTTGCGATTTTAGTTTAAAGTATGGTTCTAAATCAGGTATACCAAGCGCTTTTGCTTCCATGGATCGTGCGACAATACAGCCATCATTATTACTCAAAATAACAACGGGTAAGCCTCTAAGGTCAGGTCTGAATACCTGCTCACAGCTTGCAAAAAATGAGTTGCAATCAATCAGTGCAAACATAACTAAAGGGGTAAACCTGAACGATGAAAGCGGATGGACGAGGTCACCACGCCTTCTATAATGAAATCGGCCGCATCAGAAATAGCAATAGGAGGATACTTCGGGTTGGCAGAAACCAGTTGACGTAAATAAAGGTTCAAATATTTACAGGTTAATTCACCGTCAATTGCCGCTATCACAATGTCTCTGTTTTTAGGCGTTAATGAGCGATCGACAATTAAAATATCGTTGCTAAATATGCCTGAGCCCAGCATTGAATCGCCTTCGGCCCTCACTAGATAGGTGGCAGAGGGGTGCTGTATTAATAGCTCATCCAGGCTCAAGCCTTTCTCGACATAATCATCCGCTGGGCTAGGAAACCCTGCTGCGACACTTGAGCTAAAAAAACGTAAAACACTGTCTGAATAAGATAAGGGAATTAACTTCATAGCGCCTACTTCATAGCATTAACTAAATACTGTTTATTTATACAGCATATTACTATTTATGTCGCTCTTAATTCAATACTCGCTTCAATAGATAATTCAGAATCTGTCCAGGTTAGTTTTATAACTGTCTCAAGTTAATAAGAACTATATCAGAGCGTCAAACAATGGCACCTGCAAAGTGGTTTGAAATATGTACTCATAATTCACCTGTAAACAACCAAGCTTATTGCAAACAGGATGATTCTTATCTTTAATATACGCTTAACAATAAGCCGGTTCTAAAGCATGCTCTTTCGTCAAAAAATATTAAAGCTGATTGCATTAACAGGTTTTCTATATTGCGGTACTGCTTTTGCTTACTTGCCTGAGACCGGTCATCAGCCCCTCTCAACGATTGCGGTCAAATATTTCAATGAATGTATCAATCTAAACCCTAATTGGCAGCTCAAGGTTATTTCAGCCAATAACGCTGGCGATATTATTCAACACAACCACAATGAAGATCGAGCAGTTAGCAGAATGCCGATCAGGCTAATTAACTGGCATTTTTTCAATGAAGGGCTTCAATCCAGACGCCTCGCTGCGTTTAATATTCTGGACAAATCTATGACCAGACTTGTCAGGCACATTGGTAAAAACGTTGTTAAAGGCGGTCTGTCTCAAAAGGAGCTAAACAAGCAAACAGGCAGAATGCTTCATTTTGTGGAAGATTCCACAGTCCCGGCCCATGCGACACCGGTCTGGCATGGGCCAGGCGTTTCAGACCCTTTCGATTCAATTCCTGTATCAAATTCAGTTGATGATTTAGTAAAGACAGAAATTAACACTATCTGCGATTCAGCAGATAACAGGTTCAAAAAACATGAAATCAAAGGCGAGAAACTTACGCGCCAGGAGGCTGAGCTACTTCAGATTATTGCAGATACCAGTAATCAAACTTTAAATCTCATAAAAGAAACCGCCTGCATCTCAAATAAAGGCAAGGTCTCTTCATGGGAAGTATTCTGGATACCACCCGCTAAAATTGATGAATCGCTTCAAATATTGGGTGAAGACTACTTTGGCGATTATGGAGCATATGCCTTCCCAATAAATGGAGTCATATCTATAGGAGATCCACTTGATCAGTGTACGATCACAGAAAAAAAGCTGAGCGAGTTTATTCATACTTTACACGTCAATGCAGTTAAAGCAGATATAAGAGCCTTGTATTGGATAAATAAACAAGTATTCGAAAAAAACAATTAATCCATTCAGTGAACAATCCATTCCCTTTTAAGCAGTAAGCCAAGAGATAGTTTGGTGATAATATCAATGAACTTATTTTTTAATCAACAGGGTTAACGAAAATGGAATTTATAACGCCTTATAAAGGTCTCGTTTTAATATTGGGCATCATTGGTTTGATGTGTTTTATACAATTACTTATCGCTGACTTATGCGCCTTAAAAACCAAGCATACGCCGGGTTACCCCATCGAATCGGATCATAATATCTTTCTTTTTCGAGCAGTTAGAGCGCACGCCAATACTAATGAGAGTATTGCTATTTTCATCTTATTCTCATTATTCGGGATATTTTCAGCCGCCAATGCCGAGTGGCTAACTAACTTTGCCATAGCCTACCTTGTAGGCAGAGTGCTACATATGTTTTTTTATTATGCAAACATTCAATTAGCGCGAAGCGCAGCCTTTGTTTTAATCTTAATTGGTTTGTTAGGCATGTTTATTGTTGGCTTGAATGCCGCGATATAAATTAATTGAGGCCTTTGCACAAGTTTCGAGTGAAGTACTTATGTGAAGTGATTGCGCAAAGGTCTTTTAGTTATAAGTTATAAATCATAATTGGAAGATGACATATCCCCGCCACTGCCTGTCCAGTCAGTATGAAAATACTCACCACGCGGCTTGTCGGTGCGCTCATACGTATGCGCACCAAAATAGTCACGCTGTGCCTGTAGTAGGTTCGCAGGCAATCTAGCCGTCGTGTAAGCATCAAAAAAGCTGATTGCAGAAGTCATGCATGGCATGGGAATACCCTGTTCAATCGCTTTAGCGGTTACTTTTCGCCAAGAACCGGAACAGTCTTCGAGTATTTTTTTGAAATATGCGTCTGACCCCAGAAATGCCAGATCTTGATTACTTGCATAGGCGTCTCGAATATTACTTAAAAAAGCACTACGAATAATACAACCGCCACGCCACATCAAGGCGACATTACCATAATTCAAAACCCAGTTATGCTCATCAGATGCCTGACGCATCAACATAAACCCTTGAGCATAAGATATGATTTTTGACGCCAGTAAAGCTTGTCGCAATGCGTCTAACCAGTAGCCCCTTTCACCTTCAATAGGTTTTATTGTCTTATTGAAAAGACTCGCTGCATGCACTCTTTCTTGTTTTAATGCCGACAAACAACGCGCAAAAACTGACTCCGTTATTAATGTCAGTGGCACGCCTAAATCCAGCGAATTAATGCCGGTCCATTTGCCTGTGCCTTTTTGGCCTGCTGCATCAAGTATATTTTCCAGCAGTGGTTGGGCCTTATCAGCCCCTTCACTTTTGTCATTACCTTTAACACAGCTATCTTTAACACAAGAGTTATCCATAGCGAGCGTATCTGAAGTGCCCAGTATGTCAGCTGTAATTTCGATCAGATAACTTTCTAATTCTGTTTTATTCCAAGCTGAAAAAGTCGATTGCATCTCTGGATAAGTCATACCCAGACCTTCTTTCATGAAATGGTAAGCTTCACTTATCAGCTGCATGTCGCCATATTCAATACCATTATGAACCATTTTCACAAAGTGTCCGGCACCGCCTTCTCCGACCCAGTCACAGCATGCATCACCCTCTTTCGTTTTGGCTGAAATAGCTTGAAAAATAGGTTTCACAAAAGGCCATGCGGCGCTATCACCACCCGGCATAATAGAAGGTCCTTTACGGGCACCTTCTTCTCCGCCGGAAACACCTGTACCGATAAAAAGAATACCCTTTTCTTTTAATGCACTCACCCTGCGCGAGGTATCGGGAAAATTAGAATTTCCACCATCAATAATAATATCGCCTTCGTCTAATAAGGGTAGCAAGTGATCAATAAAATGGTCGACTACCTCACCAGCACGTACCATTAGCATCACTTTTCTAGGCCTTTCTAAACCTTCAACCAGTTGCTCAAGCGAATAAGCACCTTTTATGTTTGTATTTGCAGCAGGGCCATTTATAAAATCATCAATCTTATTTTTACTTCTGTTGTACGCGAGCACTTTAAAGTTATGATCATTCATATTCAGTATAAGGTTCTGTCCCATGACGGCTAAGCCAATTACACCGATATCTGCTTTCACTCTCTTCCCCTAAATAGATTAAATGACTGAACTAGTACTAGCGGCATCCCGATCCAGATACCATTCGGTAAGCCCATATTTTGAACATATATTTGCAGCGGGATACGTTTGGTAATGCTTCGCCTTATTCACGATATCACTTACGATTCCCGCCTTGCTCGCGCCTAATACCAGATAAGTCACTCTAAGAGCGCTCGAAATAATAGGTGCGGTGATTGAAATTCTAAACTGCCCGGTTTCTGGGTGCTTAGCCACAATACTTGATAATTGATGCTCATAGTCAGTTTGCCCTGGAAAGAGCGACGCCGTATGGCCATCGCCCCCGACGCCTAGAATAATCCAATCAAATTGAGGAAGCCCTGTCTCAATATTTTTGGGTAAGCTAGTTTCTATTTCTAATGAAAGGCGGTCACTTTCGATTTGTGGCGGTTGCTCGCCATGAATACGATGCAAGTTTGCTTCCGGTATATCGATCTGTTGAAACAATAGTTTATTAGCCGCACCAAAATTACTCTCATCATCTGTCGGCTCAACACATCGCTCATCCCCCCACCAAAAATGCAAATTGCGCCAGTTAACTGTTTGGGCAAATTCACTCTTAGCTAAATAGGCAAATAATTTTTTGGGAGTGCTGCCACCTGAAAGAGATATATTTATAGTCTGGTCAGCGTGACTGTATTTAAGTAAATCTTCAGCCAAGGCGTGAACGACGCTATCAACAGAGTCGTATACAATATAGGCCACACTATCATCCTGGTTCATCAAAGCTCGCAATAATGAGTATTAGTTAGGTTTTTACAGGGAAAGCGCCATTGTCGGTCATCACGCTTGATCATATCTTCAGCTTCTTGTGGACCCCATGTTCCGCAGGCATAACCATATAAGGCGTGTGACTGACTTTGATAGGCAAGAATCGGATCGACAAACTTCCAACAAGCCTGCACCGCGTCACTTCTTGCAAACAAGGTCGCATCGCCATTCAAGGCATCTAACAACAGGCGTTCATAAGCACTTAATAGCTTTGTTTCACCTAAATCTTGATACCGAAAATCCATCGATACTTCTTCAGCTTTAAAGCCTGCACCGGGTTTTTTCAGGCCAAAGTTCATCACGATCCCCTCATCGGGTTGAATACGAATGATCAATTTATTTGCCGGTGCATCTTCACCGAATACAGGGTGTGGCGTTTTCTTAAAGTGAATGACGACCTCAGTCACACGTGTCGGTAGGCGTTTACCCGTACGTACGTAAAAAGGCACCCCGTTCCAGCGCCAATTATTAATATGCAACTTCAACGCAATAAAGGTTTCTGTTCGTGAATCTGGCGCAACGTCGTTTTCTTTTCGATACCCAGCCAGAAAATCCCCTCGCACATTTGATTCAGTATACTGACCCAGCACCAGATTGTTCTTTAAACCCTCATCGGAAATAGGCTGTAAGCTTTGTAATACTTTGACCACTTCATCACGGGTAGAGTCTGCATTAATCGCGGCAGGAGGTTCCATTGCAATCATCGCGAGTACTTGTAGTAGATGATTTTGGAACATATCCCTCAAGGCGCCCGAACTATCGTAATAGCCCCCTCTCTCTTCTACACCCAGAAATTCTGCACCGGTAATTTCAACATAATCAATATAGTTTCGACTCCATAATGGCTCAAACATGCCATTGGCAAAACGAAACACCAGTAAGTTCTGTACCGTTTCCTTACCCAGGTAATGATCTATTCGGTATATCTGAGGCTCTTGAAAATAGCTATGAAGCTGTTTATCCAATTCGATGGCTGATGACAAGTCATAGCCAATAGGCTTTTCAACAATAATTCGTTTCCAGCCTTCCTCTTCATTGTTTAATCCTTGTGAAGCAAGACACTTCGGAATGACTTCGAATAAACTCGGTGGCGTAGCTAAGTAAAAAAGGCTGTTGTGAGGTGTCTTGTATTGATCATACAATTCAAGAAGACGGTCTTTCAACTTTGCATAATCAGACTCTGTGGCGGTATTTATCGACAAATAATAAATATGCTGAGTAAATAAAATTAGCGTTTCAGGGTCAATACCGTCAAGTTGCAGCAAGCTTTCAGACAAAGACTCCCTATAAGCCTCATCAGAGAAAGCTGTTCGACTGACCCCTAAAATGAAAAAAGAGTCAGGTAACTGTTTTGTTGAATATAAGTGATAAAGTGCCGGTATGAGTTTCCGGTAAGTCAGATCACCCGACGCCCCGAAAATTACAATATTACTGTTATCTGGAATAAGCATATTAGTCTCCTTACTAACAGTTTAGACCGGCACTGGAAATACACAAAAGCGCTTATTAGATATCAGCGTTTTGTGTGTCACCTTCGGATTTATGCTTTCCCATCAGACTGGTACGCCTAACTTCAATAGAATACATCCAGATAAGTGATACCCAAGTTATTCCATACATCAGCATAAATGCAGAGGAACGCACTGCAGTAAGGTCGAGTAAAATACCAAAGAGAATGGGTAAAATAAAACCACCTAAACCACCTGCTAAACCAACAATGCCAGACACGGCACCAATATTGTCAGGGTATTCATCTGAAATATATTTGTAGACAGATGCCTTACCGAACGCCATTGCAACACCCACTGTAAAAAGTAAGACTGTAAAAACAGTTGGGCTAAGGTGGATATTAAATGTTTGCGGACCCTCTACTGTCTTGATAATAAATTCTGTTTCAGGATATGACATGATGAACAAGCAAATCCAACAGACCCACATCACCCACCAAGTCACAGCATGGGCACCATATTTGTCAGAAAACCAACCGCCCAGTGCTCTTAAAATACCGCCGGGTAAGGAGAAAGCAGCCGCATACAAGGCCGCTGTTTTAAGATCAAAACCATATTCCCCGACATAGTACTTAGTCATCCATAATGCTAAAGCGACATAGCCACCAAAAACAAAAGAATAGTATTGGCAATAGCGCCAGATATTTGGATCTTTAAGTACTGAAAGTTGGTCTTTCAAACTCACACTTGAATGAATACGGTGGTTTTTATTATCAAAGCTAAAAAACCAAAATAATATAGCCGTCACGAGCATAATCACGGCATATATTTTTGGGACCATTTGCCAGCCCCATGCCACAATAATAGCGGGTGCTATAAATTTGGTTAATGCCGCGCCGGCATTGCCCGCGCCAAAAATCCCCATGGCAAAGCCCTGGTTTTTACGATCAAACCACTTTGCAACATAGGCAATACCGACTGAAAATGAACCACCCGCAACCCCTACAAATAATCCAATAGTCAGAAACTGCCAATATTCAGTTGCGTAGGAAATAAAGTAGATTGGAATAACGGTTGATAACATCAAGCAAAACAATACAATCCGACCACCAAAACGATCCGTCATCATGCCAAGCGGAAGGCGCGTTAAAGACCCGGTTAAAACGGGCGTGGCCGCAAGTAAACCAAACTGAGTTTCATTTAAACCTAACATTTCCTTTATCGGAATACCGATCACAGCAAACATCATCCAAACCATGAAACAAACTGTAAAAGAGACCGTACTAGAAGTCAGTACGAACCCTTTTTTCATATTTTCATTTACCATTTAGCCACCACTATAAAAGTTCAGTTATTATCAAAATCATATGAACGCTATAGAAAATATAGCTAATAACTGATAATTAAGAAGTAGCTATTAAGAGGTAGTTATGAATAAATGATTCTAAATAGGTAGTGTTAGAAGCAGTATTCAAGCTGAGCTAATAATGACTCGCTGGCGCTTTGCACCCCAGTCACCGGGTTTATCGTCAAAAACACCCGCACAAACAGCACCACAATGAGAACAACTACCCGCCATGCCATCTGCGCTATCTAGTTGCCAGTCACCTAATTGATACCAATCACGCAAGATTAATAACTGACCACAAGCATGACAAAAAGTACTGCCTCCCACCTGATCATGCACATTACCGGTATAGACATAATGTACACCCGCTGTCATCGCAATTTTACGTGCCTGGCTAAGTGTTTCCTGAGAAGTATGAGGGATATCTCTTAATTTATAATCTGGGTGGAAGGCACTAAAATGCATAGGTACATCTTCGCCTAACTCTTTAACGACCCAGTCAGACATTTGTCTCAACTCTTCTAGTGAATCGTTTAATCCCGGAATGAGTAAGGTTGTCAGCTCTAACCATACATCGGTTTCATGCTTAACATATTTAATCGTTTCTAATACATCTTGAAGATGAGCGCCTGTTTGTTTCCAATAAAATTCATCTGTGAATGCCTTCAGGTCAATATTCGTTGCATCCATTACCTCAAAGAACGCTTTTCGGGGTTGTTCACACATATACCCTGCTGTCACAGCGACATTTTTGATACCTAATTTTCTACATGCTTTGGCTGTATCGATCGCATATTCATGAAAAATAGTGGGGTCATTATAAGTATAAGCGACACTTTTACAGCCCATGTCAAAAGCAGCTTGTGCAATGCGATCAGGGCTCGCGAAATCCATTAAGGTATCCATCTCTCTGGACTTACTAATATCCCAGTTTTGACAAAACTTGCAGGCTAAATTACAGCCTGCAGTGCCAAATGATAGGACAGCACTCCCTGGATAAAAATGATTTAAAGGTTTCTTTTCGATAGGGTCAACAGCAAAGCCACTGGATCGACCATAGGTGGTTAAAACAATAGCGTCATTTACTCTACCACGAACATAACAAAGCCCACGCTGACCTTCATGTAGTTTACAAAACCTTGGACAAAGATCGCATTGGATTTTCTGGTCATCCAGCGCATGCCAATATTGAGTGGGTACGACACTTGGGTCACTAGGATCTATTTTGTCTTTATCTGAGCAGCTAGGCATACGCTTTATGTCTCCTCTAGTGATAATTAATCAAAGCGTCTAAAGACTCGCACTAAATAACTATCAATTTATAACTGTCCTTTAATAACTGTCCTTTAATAACTGTCCTTTAATAACTGTCCTTTAATAACTGTCCTTTAATAACTGTCCTTTAATAACT
>Ga0209290_1000674_pt1 | contig 21862 bp, 21 predicted proteins | sample EN1Hudsemesocosm_2_FD_184632 | JGI IMG/M metagenome (GOLD analysis project Ga0209290, IMG submission 184632) | Methane-oxidizing microbial communities from mesocosms in the Hudson Canyon - EN10B Hudson Canyon (SPAdes) (version 2) | ecosystem: Environmental > Aquatic > Marine > Cold seeps... | reverse complement strand
TGATGGATCCCATAGGGGACATCAATATAACTAAAGATAGCTCTTTTGCTATGATGCTCGCCGCCCAGAAAAAAGGCTGGTCGTTATATTATATGGAATTGGCTGACCTATATATTGACCAAGGGATGGCTAAAGCCAGTGGCAGTAAGGTTAACGTTGAACGCAATGATGACAAATGGTTCGAGCTTTCAGGCAAAAAAGACATGGCTCTTTCTGAATTGGATGCCATTATTATGCGCAAAGACCCGCCTGTTGATGCAGAATTTATTTATGCGACACATATTTTAGAACGCGCAGAATCAGAGGGGGTTTTGGTTGTAAACAAGCCCCAAAGCTTACGAGATTGCAATGAAAAGTTATATGCCACCGCCTTTCCCCAATGCTGTCCTCCGGTACTTGTTTCACGTGACCAAGCTCGCTTGAAGCAGTTTATCTACGATCATGAAGATGTTATTTACAAGCCGCTTGATGGCATGGGAGGGGCATCCATCTTCCGCGTAAAGTCCGGTGATAGTAATTTAAGTGTCATTCTGGAAACACTTACAAATCATGGACAACAACAAATTATGGCCCAGAGGTACTTACCTGAAATTAAAGCAGGTGACAAACGTATACTCATAGTAGATGGACAAGCTATATCACACGCTTTGGCTCGTATACCCAGCCAAGGTGAGTCTCGTGGTAACCTTGCTGCCGGTGGCCGTGGTGAAGCACTGCCATTAACCGAGCGTGATTTATGGATAGTTGGCCAAATAAAAGAAGACCTGCTTAAAAGAGGTTTAATATTTGTGGGCATTGACGTGATCGGAGACTATTTAACTGAGATTAATGTCACTAGCCCGACCTGTATTCAGGAACTTGATAAAGCCTGCGGCCTCGATATTGCCGATGACTTAATGACAGCGATTGAGAAACACTTAAGAATAAGAAATAGTTAAGGGTGAAACGTGAATAGGGGAAGGCTTTGGATTTAACGGCAGAATCTGGTGTCAGCGCAAATGATAGATTTAGTTTTACTATATTTATCGCGATCGCAATGCATGTAGTTATTATTACTCAGGAGTTTATACCTGAAGATCCAAAGCCAGCTCCTTATACAATGGAGATTACGCTTTCTCGCTTTGATGATGATACAAAGCCTGAAAAGGCTGACTTTCTGGCTGATACCAATCAGTTAGGCAGTGGCACACTAGAGAAAAAAGCCAGAGTCACTTCTCCTACCCCTGCCCCACAGCATAACGCAGTGGAGCAACTGGCATCATCGCCACCACCTCAGCGTAAACCTGTTGAATTTAATAAAAAACCGGTTGTTACGAGTATTCAGGCGAAACGACTTCGGCCCTCTTTATTTGATCGGGCAGTCGAGTCTGAAAAACCAGTTGAGGTAAGAGACCGACGATCAATCCTCGAACGTAGTCTTGAAATAGCAGAGCTGGAGGCGGATCTAGATAGACAGAGACAAGATTATGCCATGCGCCCAAGGGTGACTCGGCTAACCGCGGCCTCAACAATGAAAGCCGTTGATACTCAGTATGTTGCTCATGTGGTCAAGAAAATTGAGAAGACCGGGAGTTTGAATTTCCCTGAAGAGGCTGGCAAAAAATTATATGGGACACCCAGAATATCAATTTCTATTTATTCGGATGGCACCATCAAAGAGGTAATAGTGCTTGAAAGCTCAGGTAACTTGGTACTTGACTCTGAAACCAAGAATATTATCCATCGCGCGGCACCCTTTGCACCTTTTCCTAAAAATGTTCGTAAAGAGCGAGATGTATTAGAATTAATACGTACCTTTTCTTATAACAAACGTGGAGTGTCTAGCTATTAGTATTTTCACGAGCTTACAAAATCAATTTCTTCTTTCTATGCCGCAAATGTCAGATCCTAATTTTAGCGGGACAATTACCTATATTTGTGAACATAACGAACATGGCGCCATGGGAATTGTAATTAACCGCCCCGTCCAATTTAGTTTAAGTGAGTTATTGGAACAGCTTGAAATTACTTTTGAGGGAAAAGAGCAGGCTATTTATGCAGGCGGCCCTGTGCAACAGGATCGGGGCTTTGTATTGCATTCTTGTGAACCATCAAATGCGGAACAACGGGTAGAAAATAAACCAGACTCACAAGAAAATAAGCAAAATAAAGAAGACTGGGAATCTACCTTGCAGATTACTCCCGGTATAAAATTAACAACATCAAAAGATATACTAAAAGCGATAGCAGAGGGTTCCGGACCAGATGATTTTTTAATTGCTTTGGGTTATGCCGGCTGGGGTGAAGGCCAGCTAGAGCAAGAGTTAGCTGAAAATACTTGGCTTTGTTGCCCCGCGAGTGCAAGTATTTTATTTTGCCCTCAAAATGACAAAAAAATGGAGCTGGCTATGGGAGTTTTAGGCTTGGATGCCAGTCAACTAAATGGTCAGATAGGGCATGCATAATGACTACAGCACCTAATCATGAACAAGAAAGTAGTAAAACTGACAGACCGAAGACCTACCTTTGTTTTGATTTTGGTTTAAAGCGCTTTGGGGTAGCGACTGGCAATGACCTGCTTAAATCTGGCTCTGAGCTTACCCCTATTCGCGCAAAAGATGGCATACCTGATTGGGAAGTTATTGAAAAATTGGTTCAAGAATGGCGACCAGATATATTTATTGTAGGTTTACCCTTAAATATGGATGGATCAACAAGCGATATGTCACTAAGAGCGACAAAGTTTGGTAAGCGTATGAAGGGCAGGTTTAATAAACCTGTTGAAATGATGGATGAACGTCTATCCAGCTTTGAGGCGAAGAGTCAGGTACGTGAACAGAGTACACGGCGTGTAGATTTTGGTGAGCACTCTGTTGATGGAGCTGCCGCTTGCCTTATATTGGAAAGCTGGTTTTCAACGAAAACTAAATAACGCTTTGGGCTCCAGAGCGCCACTACAAAGAACGCGTTAATGCACGTTATAAAAGGCACGAGAAATTAATGAATATTTTACAAGGTAAGCATCATGCATGACCAACAATCAGTCGAAGCCTTGCTTAGCTCTATGGCGCAGAAACTGGGGCATTATTTAAAGGATAAACATATAGATAACTATGAGTTTGTTGGCATTCGTTCTGGGGGCGTGTGGGTTGCCAGTGCAATCCAAGGGTATCTCAATAATACCCAGGCATTGGGTGAACTAGACATTTCCTTTTATCGTGATGATTTTACTCGAATTGGCTTAAATCCAAAAGTCAGCCCTTCAAGCTTGCCTTTTGAAACGACTGATAAGCATATTGTTCTGTTTGATGACGTTTTAATGTCTGGTCGCACAGTGCGAGCAGCGATGAATGAGCTTTTTGATTACGGTCGGCCCGCGAGCATTACGCTTGCGGTTCTCGTTGATATCGGACGACCAGAATTACCGATACAGCCCCAGATAGTTGGCGCAAACCTGTCTTTAAATGATGAGCAGCGAATTAAGCTTGTTGGTCCAGATAATTTACATTTAAAAATACAACAAGCCCAGTAAGAAGTTTGCTCTTAGTAGAGTAAAACTTATATTTAGTAGGGCAAAACTTGTTTTAATAGGACAGTGACATGCAATCATCCGTACAGTTAACAGCGTCAGGAAAACTTAAGCATTTTTTGACGGTATCTGGCTTGAGTAAGGAGCTGTTAACAGAAATATTAGATACCGCCGACTCACTGATTGAAGTGGGAGAGAGGAATATTAAAAAAGTGCCTTTGCTTCGAGGCAAGACCGTGGTCAATCTCTTTTTTGAAGCGAGTACGCGAACCCGCAGTACTTTTGAACTGGCAGCAAAACGGCTGTCTGCCGATGTATTGAATATAAATATCAACACGTCTGCCACCTCTAAAGGTGAGTCGCTATCTGATATGTTAAAAAATCTTGAGGCGATGGCAAGCGATATGTTTGTTGTACGCCATGCACAAAGTGGTGCCTCTCATTTTATAGCAGAATCTGTCACGCCGGGTGTGGCTATCGTGAATGCAGGTGATGGCTGGCATGCCCACCCGACTCAAGCTATGTTAGATATGCTAACAATTCGCCAAAATAAAGGTCAATTTGAAGGTTTGAAAGTGGCGATTATCGGTGACATTCTGCACTCAAGAGTCGCCCGCTCACAGATCAGAGCCTTGAATACACTCGGTGTAAATGAGGTGCGCGTCATTGCCCCGAATACGCTTTTGCCCAAGCATGTCGAATCACTAGGGGTGAGCGTATTTAATGATATTAACGCGGGTTTAGGAGATATTGATGTGATCATTATGTTGCGCTTGCAGCGGGAACGAATGCAGGGCGCATTATTACCCAGCGAGGGAGAATATTATCAGCTTTTTGGCTTGACGCGTGAACGTTTGAAACTCGCAAAACCAGATGCCATTGTGATGCATCCTGGCCCGATTAATCGAGGTGTTGAGATCGAATCAGAAGTAGCCGACGGAGATCAGTCGGTTATTTTGGATCAGGTAACGAATGGCATTGCCGTGCGAATGGCTGTCATGTCGATGGCGATGAGTGGACAAACTGAAGAGCAAAATATCTTAAATGAAAAGAGAGCAAATGAGAGTGAGTGCATATCTTGAAGATTGAAATTCTTAACGGTAAACGTTTAGCGAGCCCCACAGACAATGCTCAAGATATGTCTACTCATTGGATCGATTTTGAACGAATCGAGATTCAAGATGGCATGATTAAGTCTATAAATCAGGACAACCCTGCCTTTAAAGCAGACATCAGCATTGATGGGACCGGGTGTTATGTCCTGCCTGGCCTAGTTGATCTGAACGTATCGCTACGAGAACCTGGATATACTGCGAAGGGATCTATTTACTCTGAAACAAAAGCCGCCGCCGCGGGGGGAGTCACAACGCTATGCTGTACCCCTGAAACCAAACCGATTAATGATTCCAAAGCGGTTAGCAAGCTTATTGAAGAGCTGGCCCAGGAAGCGGCTAATTGTGAGGTATTGCCGCTAGGTGCATTAACCCAAGGCCTGGAGGGCGAGCAACTTTCCGAATATGCCGCTTTAAAAAATGCCCACTGCATTGCCTTAAGTAATGGTTATCATCCGCTTAAGAATCTAGCGATAAGCAAGCGTTGTTTTGAATATGCGAAAACCCATAATTTAAGTGTCTTTATAAATGCTATCGAAGCCTCATTGCATCAAGGCGTGATGCATGAAGATGAAATTAGTACGACTATTGGTTTACAGGGTATTCCTGATTTGGCTGAAACTGTTGCTGTCTCCCAGCTGATTAAACTGGCTGAGGCAACGGGCGTTCATTTGCATTTATCACAGCTTTCGACAGCGGATGCTGTGGCTCAGGTAAAGGCCGCAAAAGAGCGCGGCCTCAGAATAACAGCAGATGTGGCTATTCAAAATTTGTTATATACAGATGAAAAAGTAGCCAATTTCAGTAGTGTTTTTCATTGCATGCCACCACTTCGTTCAGAAGCTGATCGCTTAGCCTTGCTTGAGGGCGTTAAGACCCGAGTCATATCAGCCATCACCAGTGCTCACCAGCCTCACGAAGCCGCAGCCAAGCAAATGCCATTTGCTGAGACTGAAGCAGGCATGAGTAGTATTGAGTTTCTGTTACCCATGGCGATGAAACTAGAGCGAGAGCAAGATCTACTTTTGACTGACTTTATTTCTGCAATGACGCAAGGCGCAGCCGAGGTTTTAAATATAGCTATCCCTCAGATTGCGGTAGGCCAAAAAGCAAACTTATGTATTTTTAACCCCTCTACTTCTTATGTGTTGGAACGGGAAAATATTCAATCTACAGGCAAAAATACACCCTTAATTGGTCAAACCTTGACAGGCTGTGTAAAAACAACCATTTTTGAAGGACGTGTTTCATATTCGAGTTGATGATTTTTCGCTTACTAAGCTCGCTAACATTGAATCGAAATGACTTAAATCGATTAAAAGAGGTGGCATCATGTGGTTTTTCTTATTACTAGGTTTCGCTTGTATTTTGTGGCTGCTTTGGGTGATTGCCCGAAATACGGGTGAAACGTTGGATTATCAACAGTCAATCCAAAAAGAGCTTCAGCAATTGAATCGGCACCTAACAGAGCAAAGCCCAGTTCAAAAAAAGACGGCTCAACAAAAAGCTGCGCAACAAGAGGTGGTCTCGATCACACCTAAAGCATTAGAAAACGAAGCGCTTAGGTTGGTAAGTGTAAATGAAGCTGATATTACAGCTTTACAGACCTTGCCTGGCGTAGGTAAAGCGCTGGCATTGAAGATTATTGAGACTAGACCTTATGACAGCATTGAGGCTTTGACAGGTGTTTCGGGGATAAGTGAAGAGTTTCTAAGAAAACTTAAACCTTATATTGAGCTATAGATGCTTTCCGGGTTATCCCGTAATTAAAATGAGTAACCCCTTTATATAGGCAATAATCCTATTAAAAGGGGCTCCCTTGTATACCTATGGCTAACTAGTTAACTGCATCTTTCAAAGATTTCCCAGGTTTGAAGCCAACTGACTTGCTTGCCGGGATTTGAATACTGGCGCCTGTTTGGGGATTTTTACCGGCTCGCGCACTTCTTTCACGACGTGAGAAGGTGCCGAAACCTATTAAGGTAACTGGATCGTTTTTACACATTGCGTTGGTGATTTCGTCCGTTAGGATATTAAGGATCTCTCCTGCTTTTTCCTTAGTGACATCAGCTTTTGTAGCAATGGCAGCAGCTAGTTCTGGTTTTTTCATGCATCAGGCCCTTCTAAATGTATTTTTAAATGGTTGCGTCTATAAGGTACGTCTATAAAGTACGTCTATAAAGATAGTTCAGATCATGGCCCTTGCCATAAACTTGAAGAAAAAAGTATCAATAACGAAAAATAAAGAATTGTAAACTTTATTGATAGATTGCGGTTTATACGTTCAAGTAAAGCCAATCAGGGTATAATTTGTGCGCTAATGTTAATCTTTGTGCCACTGATCTCACAATATTAGCTGTAAGTCGTAGATAATTCAGCAATATGGATAAGTATCTGATCGTTTTTAGGAGTTTATAGTGAAGCTTAGTCACTACCGTACACATTTAAAATGGATTGCCCTCTCATTGTTACTGTCGACTTTCTTGGGTGGCTGTAAAGCAATCAACCAGTTTTTGGTTAAGCCAATGATAAAGCCAACTGGTGATGCGATGACGCTACTGGCCGAAGCGCATATTGTGCCGCAGCTACTTACCTCGGATGATTTGGAGGCCGGTTGTACGGGGGCAGAGGCGCTGGGTGGTTTGATCTCATCTTTAGGCCGTATCACAGAAGAGGCTTGGGAACTTCAAGTGTTGCTGGGCTTAGGGGCTGGAGGCTGCGAAGAAGCAAGAGCTTTTGAGCAAGAGTTAGCCTATTTGCGTTTTATTCGTGCCCAGCAGCCCGACATGGCTCAAGACTCACTAATAGCGCAGAAGCATCACCATGTAAAAGCAGCGAAACGCTATTATAAAGGCTGGGAAGCGCTTATTGAGTTTAATAAGGGCAGGGAAATTGGTGGAGAATGCCCTGATCTGGAACAAGAATTTGATCAAATAGTTTGGCTAGCGGGTCTGATAAATGGCTTACTGGCTTTAAATAACGATATTCTTTCGGGTATCGGAACCGGCGTACCGAAAAATATTGCGGCTCAATCTGAGCGTGGCGCGGGCTGTTTGGATAATAAACAATGGTTCGGAGTACCTTTGGCTTTGAAAGCCGCTGTTTGGAGTCTATTACCGGGCGCATTGCCAGAGGGTGAAAATGCATGGGAGCGCTTAGAGCAAGCTGATGCCATTGGGGAACAGGCTCACGTTAGATTACCGCATGTATTTCATGTTATCGCAGCTTATTCAAAGGGCGATATGGAGCGAGTTAGAACAGTCATTAAACGTCATGCTGAACAAGTGGCGGAGCATAAGTCTAACGCTCAGTATAGGCTCTTGGATGCAGCAGCGACTGAAGCGCTGACACGTATATCTGACAAGATGTGGACAGAAGCTGTTGGGCATCGAACACCTGTAGGGCAACTAGGTTCTTTCTGGGATGAAAATGCTGCCGATGACATCGAAACAGTTGAGCTGGATGACTTATTTTAATTAATGTGACACAGTTCACCTAAAGTGGCTTGAATCACGGGGATTCACCCATTTTTGGGAAAAAGAAACTCAAACCCTAACTAGTCTAATAATGCAAAGTGCCGGTATAATCTACCGGCATTTTTTTTGTACAAAAAAAAACCAATTCATCAATTCTGGGGGGGAAGGAAATCCGTGGCTTCTACTACATTTAATGGTCGCTCTACTGCTGAGTGGCTTTCATCGCTACCTGCTTGCATTTTGTTATTGCTGGTTGTCATATTTAGTACCAGTAGTGATATACACAATCAAATACTACAGGTGGGAGAAAACTATTGGCCTGGATATTACAAATTAAGAGTTGACCCGGCTCCTCCAAGTTGTGACCCAAACGTCAACATAGAGCAGAAGTTGCAAGAACGTCTTGCCCAAAGCCAGGAAGACGATGGTTTTGGTCTGGACTTATTCGATGCAGCGCCTGTTGATCCGGACTTAATTCGTACCTCCATTGAAAATGCACGTTCGGAGTGTGTCACAAAGTTTAGCTCCTATGAAGATATCATGGAGCGTATTACCCCGGGAGTGCAAACATTCCGCGCGGTTGAGTTGTTTGTTTCGGAAGCGATCGGTGTCGGTCTGGTTTCCCAGAAATTTATTCTTGTAATATTGATATTGCTTTGTGCTATGACGGCGACTCTGAAGCGACATCATATTGCGATGCGACCGGTACTTTCTAGAATGGATCATTATGTCGCCGGTTCAGCACAGGTGATTGCAAATGGCGTTCTATTAACCTCATCCATAGCCTTTCAGTCCTTAGCGCATTCAGATGGCACCAAACTGGCATCGGAAGTCGCTATGTTACATAACGTCTGGGTTTTTGGCCTTGGCGCACTGTTGACTGTTAGTGTTTATAATCTAATTAAAGTACCTGAGCACCTTAAGCCAGGTGGCAGTATTGGTCATGCAGGTTTGGCTATTCCGCTATACTGCACAATGGCCATTCTGACGGCCATATTCTTCTTCTCTTCGGGTCATACCGCTGGAATAGGCATCTACCTGGATAAGTTACTAGATTTGGCTGACATGTTCCTGAATGTAGGTTTGTATGTTTGGGTCGGAATGCTATTGAAGCAGACGCGTTTTGCTTCCTTGGTGCTGGCGCTATTCAAGCCCTGGAAAATGCCTCCTGAAATGCTCGGTTTCTTTGTGGTGGTTCTCGCGGCTATTCCTACTGCTTATACCGGTGGCTCAGGTGTTTTTGTTATCGCTGCAGGTGCGGTTATTTATCATGAAATACGTGCATCAGGCGCACGCCGAAACCTTGCTTTAGCTGCTACGGCTATGTCAGGCAGCATGGGGGTTGTTCTTCGTCCATGCTTACTTGTTGTTGTTATCGCCTTTATGAACCGAGAAGTAACAACAGATCAGTTATTTGGTTGGGGTGTCTGGGTTTTTGCGCTAAGTGCACTTATGTTCTTTACGTTTATTATGATTCTTAATCGACAGAGCAAATTACAGTTGGCCTCTATTTCTGATGCTGCGCCTGAAATGCTACGTCAGGTTCGTCCTTTGATTCCGTACATTATTGGTATGGCGGGAGTCGTGTTATTTTACCGTTATGCGATCAATGTCCAGCTTGATGAGTTCTCAGCAGCACGAATTCTACCGGTTATGATGTTGGCCATTTTGGTTTATGAGCATTTTGCCAAGAAAGAAGCAGTGAGTGATGACGGCCTTACGACTGAAGCGCACCCGGGTATTGAAAGTAGTATTCGTACGGCAACCAATCAGACAACTGCAGAAATTGGCGCACTATTATTACTTGTTGCTTGTAGTATTTGCATGGGCGGCATGATTGAGCGTAGTGGCGTGGTTGAGTTGTTCCCAAGTGACTTCGATAGTATTTGGGGAGCCATGGGACTGATGGTTTGTGCGCTTGTGGTCATGGGCATGATCATGGAAGCCTTTGGTGCGGTTATCCTGGTGAGTCAGACAATAGCGGGCATTGCTTATGCCGCGGGTATTGACCCGATTCACTTCTGGATGGTGACCCTAGTGGCATTCGAATTAGGTTATTTAAGCCCACCCGTTGCCTTGAACCACTTATTGGCTCGTCAGGTAGTAGGAGAAGAGGAAGTTCTGAAAGCCGATGCAGAAGTTGCAAATGGCACCTTCTATCAGCGACATGAGCGGGTATTGTTGCCAATGATTACCATGGGCTCAGTATTATTGCTTGTAGCCTTCGGACCATTGCTAGTCGCTTATTAATAACTAGCGCCTAATTAAAAAATCCCCGTTTTAACGGGGATTTTTTTTAGCCTGTAAAAGGCTCTAAACTGAAAAATTGTTTGTTTAGCGCTTATCTTGAACTAAGTAATGACAAAATATTCAGCAGAAAAATCGAGTTCATCTTCAGAAATTAGTGCTTCCAGGGGCGCTGGTTCCGACTTTTTCTCATTGAAGTCATTCTTGAAATTCAGATATGCGGAAACCTTTATGACTAAGTCCCCGTTCTCTTCCTGAATAAGAATCTCTTCATTCGAAATCGCCTTTTGCAGGGCTTTCTTTTGGTTGTTGGTCATCGATAGTTCTTGAATACTCATAATTCTCCTGGGAATTGCACAATGCTAATAAGGTATACTGCGATTTAAATGGAAGAAGCTGATTATAAGCCTAGAGAGTTCAGAAACCTAATCTCACGCTTTAAAGCATATTAATCCATAAACTTGAGTCATCAATAAGGCCACATAAATGCTTAATACCAAACTCTACAAGAAAGTTCACAGCTTAGCCGAACAGCTCCTTAAAGCTGCTCAAAAAGAAGATGTGAGTACCTTTGATAATTTATATAAAGAGTTAAACGTGCTGTGCCTTGAAAATGAAGGCAATGAAAAGAACCATCCGATGCAATGGGAAACCTTGGCAGATTTCACCGAAGACTCAGATGAAGCATTAGTGATCTATAAAAAAGCTTTAGCACTAGCTGATGCCACCTCTGCTCATGATTATATCGCCTCAATAAACTATGCTATGGCGATAATGTTAAAAGAATGCGGTGACAATGAACAAGCTTTGCAAGCCGTACAGCAGGCAAATAAGCAAGTAGATAAAATTGGAGACAGCACCTTACAGCAAGAAATTGCTGATTTATTAGCCAGCCTACAATAAGCAGGACTACTTCGAATATGCCCTCTACCTTGAAATATTTGTCGGCCTATTCACCTGAACTGACTACTCAGGTGCAAACTATGATCGATCAAAATCGTTTGGGCGATTTTCTACGTTCGAAATATCCAAAGCCGCATGATATTTGTAATGACAAGGCTTTACGTGAATATGTGATGGCGCTGAAAAGTCGCTATTTGAAAAAATCACCACCGCTGAGCCAGATACAGTACGATAATAAAATCCATGTGGTGAACAATGCATTGGGTTTGCATAGTTATGCCACACGGGTACATGGTGGTAAGTTAAAAAGTAAGAATGGCATTCGTATTAGCGCAATTTTTAAGGTGGCACCCGAAGCATTCTTAAATATGATCGTGGTGCATGAGTTAGCCCATTTAAGAGAAAAAGATCACAATAAGGCCTTTTATCAGCTTTGTTTACATATGCAGCCTGAATACCACCAGCTCGAATTTGATATGCGTGTTTATCTAACACAGCTGGAATTAGTAGGCGATATTTACACTTAAACGGCTAACAGATCACCTACTTTATTTGCTACTATGCAGCCAACTTTTTTAGGGGATACAATTTTGTTTAGTGAACTTGATGATAGCTTGATACAGGCAATTACCGAAGCGGGTTTTGAAAGCCCAACCGAAGTTCAGGAAGCAACGCTTGAGCCTGCCTTAGACGGTGATGATTTATTTGTCAGTGCTGAAACGGGTAGTGGTAAAACAGCGGCCTATTTGTTGCCCACATTTGACCAGCTGATGACAGAAGAAGCTGGAGAAATTCTAGGCTTGGTGCTGGTGCCGACACGTGAGTTGGCTCAACAGGTACTCAAACAAGCCAAACAGTTAGCACGTTTTACACCGCTCAAACTTGGTCATATCGGTGGTGGTACGGATATTCATAAGCAAACCGATATTATCAAGAACCCCCCGCATTTTTTGGTCGCCACCCCAGGCCGTTTATCAGAATTGCTTGCTCGTGGTTTATTAGATTTAAGTTTTGTTGAGATTTTGATTCTGGACGAAGCCGACCGTCTCTTAGACATGGGTTTTAGTGATGAAATTCTGATGATCGCCGAGCATTGCCAGCGACGTCGTCAAACTCAGTTATTCTCCGCAACATTGGCGAATAAGGCATTAAGGGGCTTAGCGGACCAGTTACTGACTGAGCCTAATGTAATTGAGCTCAATCAAACCAGCGATACGCATGCGTCAATTGAGCAGCAGGTTATATTTGCTGATGACAAAGCACATAAATTCCAGTTGCTGTGCTGGTTACTTAAGAATGAGCCCTACCGTCATTGCTTGGTTTTCTGCAATTCCAAAGATCAAGTAGATCAACTCTATCGCGTCATGCAACAGCAGGAAATAAGTGCCGGTATACTTCATGGTGACCGTGATCAAAAACAACGTAATCTGGTGATGAGCAAGTTGCGCCGTGACGAACTAAAAGTCATGGTGGCAACAGATATCGCAGCACGCGGCCTTGATATTGAAGGCATGGATTTGGTCATTAACTTTGAAATGCCTCGTCGTGGGGAGTTGTATGTTCACCGAATTGGTCGTACAGGCCGTGCCGGTGAAAAGGGCGTCGCCATTACCTTAATTACGGCCCCTGAATTCAACTTGATGGCAGGTATTGAACGTTTCCTTAAGCAAACCTTTAAGCGTCGTAAAATCAAACAACTGATTGGACATTATAAAGGCCCTAAAAAGCTTAAAGCCTCGGGTAAAGCCGCTGGTTCGAAGAAGAAAAAGAACAAAAAGAAAGCTGAGAAGGGCGGTAGTTCAAAGAAGAAGGCGGCAAAGCGTAAGTCTTAAAATGAACGCGCCAGAGCCATAAACACTAAGTCATTACAGTTGTACGAGCAAGGACAAACAAGTTGAATAAGGCAGTAAAAGGAATTGTATTTAGCATCACGGTGTTATTAGCCGCATGTAGTAACTCAGACTCTATTCTCTCAGAAATATCTTGTCGGGATTATGCCAGTGAATATATGGCTGATAATGGCATAACCACAAGCTGTGATTTTGATGAAGCGCAAACAACACTTTTTTGCAGTGATGATGCAGGAAATACAACGACCACAGTGTATGACTCAGTGGAACGTTTTATTGAAGAAGCTCGACATGTTGGACTAATTACGGCCGCTGAGCGAATAACAAACTCTACAATTAGCTATGAATATGAAAACAACCTGTTAGTTCGAGGTTTTGTTAATGTAAATGACGACACCATTATTGAAGTTATTTATGATCAGCACGATAACTTTAGGCGTCCCTTGATTGCCATGTACGAGAAACACGTTTTTCCTGAGTGCCAAGGAGAACTTGTCAATTTTGAGTTTAATGATAACGACAGAACAGTATCTTTAACTTTTCCTTTTTCTGATGTTCTAGGATGCTCAGGATTCAATGTCCAGACCTATGATGACAATACCAACATAACTCAATTGAATCTAAGCGGGTCAATTATTAGCTACGACATCATTTCAACAGAAAGAGTTTGTTTGTAAGGTGTTTTATTTTAATAACAGTGCTTTATCATGATGCAAAGTCCAGCTGATACCTTCATCGTCCCGGTTTGCCATGAACAGATTGAAATTCTGTATCAAGATGAGCACATACTGTTAATCAATAAGCCTACCCGACTGCTCAGTTTGTCGGGAAAGCATCCGCTTAATAAAGACTCGGTACATTTTCGCCTTGTACAGGACTTTCCCACAGCGACGCTGGCGCATCGCCTCGATTTTGGCACCTCAGGCATTATGCTGGTGGCCTTGAATAAAGGCGTGAATGGTATTCTCACTAAGCAATTTCAGTCACGTAGTTTGAGCAAAACCTATACAGCGCTACTCCATGGACATTTGAAACAGGATCAAGGCTGCATTGAGTTTCCGATCGCTAAAGACCGCGATAACTTCCCTTTGCAAAAAATCTGTTATCAAGACGGAAAGCCAGCACAGTCTAATTACCGTGTGCTTGAACGGTATTCTGAGCCGCTAAGTTCACGCGTGCTATTTACACCGGTATCAGGGCGTACACATCAACTGCGCATTCATAGTCAAGAAATTGCTCACCCTATTCTTGGTTGTGATTTATATGCCACTGATGCAGCCTTTAAATTGGCTGAGCGTTTGATGTTGCATGCAACCAGCCTCGAATTCGACCACCCGGTGTCAGGGGAAAGAGTAATGAGCCAATGCCCTTGCCCGTTTTGATTGTTGCCGACTTAAGTGTCGCCAATTTAAGTGGCCGTTGGTTGCAATAGTTATGAATCAGCATCGCCAGCCTAGTTTGTTATGATGACTGTCATAAAAATTTCTTATTCGATAGAATTGATTCTTTTAATTATTAGGCGCTCCCGCGTAGTGTTCTTTTAAATAACAACTGTTCAAAGGAAGTGTAGTGGCCCAAAAATATTACGTAGTTTGGAAAGGCAGAGAAACAGGCATATTCACCGATTGGAGCACCTGTAAAAAACACATTGATCACTTTCCAGGCGCGCGCTATAAATCTTTCAAAACCCTGTCAGATGCCGAAGGTGCATTCAAAGGCGGATCATCTTCAACCAAAGCAGGCAGCAGCTCTAAAGCTTCGCCAGTGAAAAAGAAAGCCGGCATAAAAACCTACACCGCTAACGATATTGCAGAAATGGCGATAGATACTAAAATATATACCGACGGTGGTTGCGAGCCCAATCCTGGTGAGGCGGGTTCAGGCGTGGCTGTTTATCGTGGCGATGTAATAGATGAGCTATGGTATGGCTTGTATAACCCAAAAGGGACGAATAATACGGCTGAGTTGAATGCACTTCATCAGGCAATGATGATGGCGAAAGATGAGATGTCACAACAACGAAGTGTCGCCATTTTCTGTGATTCAAAGTACTCCATTCAATGCGTTACCCAATGGGCCGCAGGCTGGGAGAAGAAAGGCTGGAAAAAGGCCGGTGGGGAAATCAAAAATCTTCAATTGATTCAAGAAATGTTTGCTTTGTACCAAACCATAAAAGGTAAAATTCAAGTGTTACATGTAAATGGGCACGTCGGGGTTGAAGGTAATGAACTCGCCGACCGGATGTCAATTTTAGCGATTGAATCAGGTGATTGTGACTTTACCCGATATAGAGAAGAAATTGATATCGCGGCCATTCTAGCCACCAGGGCGGGATAAAACCGCCCCCGCTATCTTGTTGGTTAACCTTGATAGTAAGGTCATTAAGCATGGAGAACAAAGTAATGACATTAGAGCCTAAACTGGTTGAATCCGCTTATTTTTTACAACCTGCAAGCTTTGTCACTTCGACATTCTCAGATATCACCGCGGGTAACTATGACCCTTATAATCAAATACTGAAAGAAGGCGGAGTCATCGGTTATTTCAATACTCGCTTCGAGTTTGTGCCGGTCAGTGAACTGAATATCAAGTATGAAAGTAGGCTGCCTGTAATCGCCGAATCTATGTTGAATGATACCAAAGATGCTGATCATAAGAACTTCCATGTCGCATCACTCGAAAGAGGCTCGCTTGAACTTTTTTACGAATGGGATTTTTATAAGTTTCTAGGCATTAAGCATATGTCTATATTTGATGCGCGATCTTTGCGTGACGCTTACGGCTTATTAACGCTGATTGTCTGCCGTCCCGAGCTGCCAACTTACGACATCATACTACCCGAAGGTGCTACCCGGCTGTTGGAAATGAATACACCAAAGTCTTAGACATGATAAATACACGAAACAAGGCAATAGCCTTAAGTAATTAATTTATAAGATCTAATTTCTTCATATGATGGAGTTATCATTTGCAGAAACCTGTACAGTTATTAATGTGTAATCCTTTCCAAAATGGGTAAACTCCCGCCGTCCAAAAAGCCTTTCTGACAACTGTCTTCGAAAGGACATCACAACATGGAAGTTTGTGTGATTCATTTCTGAATCTGTTTTCTCTACTCCCTAAACACTAATTTCCAGGCAAATGGATGTGCCATAATGAAACAATTGTTTTCTAGCTCTTGTGCTTTAATAAACTGTATTCACTCGCTTTGTACTACTATAAGCAATACTTCACTAAGCAATACTTCAAAAACCTGCACCTTAAAAAACCGTTCCTTAAAAACCAGCACGCCAAAGGCTTTATCTTTTATGGTTTTTTTGCTGATACTTGGCTGTGGTAACTCTAGCGAAGATGAGCCATTTGCAACGAATTCTGACTCTGGTGTCGGCACAGAGATTAGCGGCCAAGCCATGAAGGGCGTCATTAAAAATGCCCTGGTTCAAGCCTATCTACTCAGCACTGAAGAAGACGGGCGTATTGTTTCAAAATACCCTTTTGGGGCCCCTGTAAGAACCGATGCTGAAGGTCGCTATCGCCTACATTTTCCAGTCCCCGCTGGTCAAGGCTTATTAGTCATAAAAGTCAGTGCAGACGATGAGACCAAAATGACCTGCGATGTTCCCAAAGGCTGTCTGATCCAAAAAGGACAGGCCCCTATTCTTTTCGGTCAAGATTTCTCATTAGATGCAGATTTTGAATTATCAGGTTCGATGACTGAGCTTAGTACAGAATACCTCAACAAAGTGAATATCACGCCTTTAAGCCATTTAGCCATTGCGCGGGCAGAAGGGCTAAATGGCGGGCTTACATTGGAAAATATTCAATCAAGTTATGCTTATATTGAGCAAACCATGGGACTTAAAACCGGCGCACTTCAATGGCCTTTACTTGATTTAACCCAGCTTGATGAAATAAAAGATATAACAAAGACAGAATTGAAGACGGCTGTCATGTCAGCTTCTTTTCTAGCCTTACTGTACTCTCCTGACTGGTTAAGCATTAGTGAACTTATGAATCATGCGGCGCAAAAGATTAGGGCAAAAGGCGCCATTACCTTAACCAATATGGGCGCCTTACCTGAACTGTCTTTGGATGACTTGTATTATCAGGCAGGCGAATTAACACAGAGTTTGCTAAGCAGCATGCAAAATCAAGCACATAAAACCAGCTTAACAGAGGTTCTCAATGAGGTGGCGGTGGCTTACGATTTAGCCGTTCAGGTAGCGGAAGTAATTGACCCTGTGCTTATCACGCAACAGCCGGAGTCAGTCGATGCTGACGAGGGAGACCCTGTGGAATTTCAAGTTTATGCACTCGGTGGAGGGGAATTAAACTACCAATGGCGTAAAGATGGCACGTCAATAAGTGGTGCGACACAAAGCGCCTATGAAATTAGTCATGCCAGCGAAGTACATGAAGGCTCATATGATGTGTTGGTATCAAATGATATTGGTTCAGTCGTCTCTTTGAGTGCATTGTTGATCCTCAGTAATGTTAGCGAAATGGTTCCTGAAGATGCATTGGAAGAAGACGTTGTTGAAACAAGCGAAGCTATCGAGGCAGCCGCGCCACCTGGAACATCTGAAGCAATAGAAAAAATAGAAGAAATAGCAGCAAGCGACGCTGTAGAAACAGCCCTGCCATCTGAACCAATAGAAACAAACGTTTTTTTTGAAGCCAACAATAAACCGATTAATGAGACGCCTATTGCTGTAGATGATGTTTTTGAAATATTTGAAGACATCGCGACCAGAATTAATGTACTTGAAAATGATACCGATAGTAGTGGCACCCGTTTAGTCATTTCTAATGCCCAGGTAATTGAAGGTAAGGGGCATGTTTCAATCACTCAGCTTGGCGAGAGTGGGGCGTTTGGGAATCAGGCTTTAGTGTTCACCCCAGCAACCAATAATACCGAAGCGACCTTGATTCGATATACCGTCATGAATGACTTAGGTGTTTCGGCAACAGCTGATGCGTGGATTCAGGTGATTGAGATAAATGACGCGCCGGTTGCACTCAACGATGCGATCACGACCCATGAAGACACCGCTATTAGTATTGATGTCTTAGCGAATGATTTTGACGTAGACGGCGATAGTTTGAGCATCTCAAGTGCCACCGCGCTGAATGGCGTCGTGACGCTCAAGTCTGATAACACTCTCAGTTATCAACCTTCGCCTGACTTTTTTGGTCCGACCACGCTGACTTACATCATTATGGATGGTCGCGCGGGCATTTCGACCGGCTCTGTGACCGTCACGGTGCAGTCGGAAAACGATGCCCCGATCGCTGTAGATGACTTTGCGCAAGGCTACGAAGATACAACGCTCACGCTGGATATTTTGGCAAACGATAGCGACCCTGATGCTGATGCACTGATCATTACACTCCTGGCCGTCTCGTCGGGCTATGCCAGTATTCAGCCAGACAATAGCATGCACTATCAGCCAGCAGAAAATTTCAATGGCGACGCCAGCCTGAGCTATACGGTAAGCGATCAACATGGCGCAAGTGCGCAAGCTGAGGTTAAACTCAGCATACAGGCGGTTAATGACGCCCCGGTAGCTATGGATGATGTGATCACCACCCATGAAGACACCCCGGTTAGTATTGATGTCTTAGCGAATGATATCGATGTAGACGGCGATAGTTTGAGTATCTCAAGTGCCACCGCACTGAATGGCGTCGTAAGCCTCAAGCCTGATAACACTCTCAGTTATCAACCCTCACCTGACTTTTTTGGCCTGACCACGCTGACTTACATCATTATGGATGGTCGCGCGGGCATTTCGACCGGCTCTGTGACCGTTACGGTGCAGTCGGAGAATGATGCCCCAATCGCCGTGAATGACGTTGCGCAAGGCTATGAAGATACAGCGCTCACGCTGGATGTTGTGGCAAACGATAGCGACCCCGATGCAGATGCACTGATCATTACACACCTGATCGCCTCGTCGGGCTTTGCCACTATTCAGCCAGACAATACCGTGCGCTATCAGCCAGCAGAAAATTTCAATGGCGACGCCAGCATAAGGTATACAGTGAGTGATCAACGAGGCGGAAGTGCGCAAGCTGAGGTTAAACTCAGCATACAGGCGGTTAATGACGCCCCGGTAGCTATAGATGATGTGATCACCACCCATGAAGACATCCCCGTCATTATTCATGTATTAGAAAATGATTCAGATATCGATAGTGACCTACTGTCTTTAGACAGTGTCAGTGTGATAAGTGGCAATGCCAGGGTGGCGATTAGTGAAAGTAAGCGTATTACCTTTGTCCCGGAGCGTGATTTTCATGGCCTCGTCAGCATCGCTTATACCATCAGTGATGAGGTAGGAAAAAGTGCATCCGCGCTGATTACGGTACGCGTTCATCCTGTAAATGACCTACCGACGGCGAAAAATACCGCAGCTGAAACAGAACAAGGTCTTGAAATGACGCTGAATATACTCGCCAATGCCTCTGATATAGATGGCGATATATTGAAAATAATTTCAGCCACAGTAGAAAATGGCGAGGTGTCTTTTGATGAAAATGGCACGGTTATCTATACACCTCAGGCCGATTTCAGTGGTTTGGATATCCTAAGTTATCGCATTTCTGATGGCCAAGGTGGCCAGGCAAGTGCAGAGCTAGCAATTAGCGTACTTGCTGTAAATAAGCGCTTTTCTCTCGAACTGAGCTGGGACATGCCGAAGCAGAGAGATGATGAAAGCGAGCTCGATGTTGATGAAATCAACGGTTATATACTAGCCTACGGCAGGGCACCCAACGAGCTGAATTCAAACGTTTTTATTGATGACGCTTATAAGCTAAGTTACCTGATAACAGAATTAGAGGCAGGGACGTATTATTTCACTATTGCGACGCTTGATAACAATGACTTATTGGGTGCATACTCAGATCAAATTATGATATCCCTTCAATAATGATCAAGAGACCATTCTTTAGGGGCAGCCAAGATTAATGAGTAGCTGTGGTTTATGAGTAACTCTGGTATATGAGTAACTAGGGTTTGCAAATAACGAGGACTAATGAGAGCGCATGGTTTATGACTAAATACTTAGTAGCTTGCCAATATATAAATTGGCAGCATCCCGAGGTCTTGGCTAAAGCCCAAGCGCTCAGTGCCGATTTAAGTTCTCAGCTGGATATCGCCCAAACTTGTTTTGAGTATGTGCGCGATGAAATTAAGCACAGCTGGGATTACCAGTTGAACCCGGTGACCTGTATCGCCTCGGATGTTTTAAAGTATGGTACCGGCTACTGTTACGCCAAAAGCCATTTACTTGCCGCTTTGTTACGGGCGAATAACATACCTGCAGGTCTGTGTTATCAGCGTTTAACTATTAGTGATGATCAGCCCCCATTTTGTTTGCATGGCCTGAATGCGGTCTATCTAGACGACTTTGGTTGGTATCGTATCGATGCTAGAGGCAATAAGGCTGGGGTTAATGCGCAATTTACCCCTCCGCAGGAACAACTTGCATTTGCCCTTATCTCGTCAGGCGAAAGCGATATAACAGGTATATGGCCTGCACCCTTAGCTGTTATTATTGACGCGCTTAATCCAAAATTAAGCGTCTTAGAGGTAGCTGAAAATCTGCCCGATATTGAAATTCTCACTTAAGAATGAATGATTGAAATTCTCACTTAAGAATGAATGATTGAAATACTCACTTATAAATGAATAGAAGCCTGTTATGTCGACCACCAATGTTACCTGTTCCAAATGTCATGCCACCAATCGCTTGCCAAGTGAGCGTCTAAAAGATCAACCCAAATGCGGCAAATGTAAGAGTCCGGTATTTAATGCCAAGCCGATTGATTTAAGTGCAAGTAATGTCGCTACGATATTGAATCATAATCAACTACCGGTTCTGGTTGATTGTTGGGCGCCCTGGTGTGGCCCCTGTAAAACTTTTGCCCCGATTTTTGAGCAAGCCGCGAAAGCTTTAGAGCCGAGCTTACGTTTTGCCAAACTCAATACCGAAGCCCAGCAACAGATCGCAGGCCGCTGGCGTATCCAATCAATTCCTACCCTAATATTGTTTAGAAATGGCAAAGAGAGCGCCCGTTTGTCGGGTGCCGTGCCCTTAGGACAATTAAAAAAATGGCTGAAGCAGCAAGGAATTTAGACTAGATCCATGCCTTATTCATAGGGTGCGCCGTGCGCACCGAAAAGCTGGTAATTCACCCAAGAAAAACTTACCAACCACTGATCACTAATTTACCAATCATATTACCTGCTTCGACTTTTTGGTGGGCTAAGCGCAGGTTTTCAGCATTGATCGGACTGAGGGTTTCTTTTAACGTTGTTTTGAATACCCCTTCATCAAGTAAGCGCGCGATTTCATTGAGTATATGATGTTGTTCAATCATATCGTCGGTTTGAAATTTTGCACGCGTGAACATAAATTCCCAGACAAACGTCGCCGATTTGGCTTTTAGTTTTTGCAATTCCAGGGGTTTGGTATTATCGACGATGCTGCAAATTTTGCCTTGTGGTTTGATCACTTCAACCATGGTATCAAAATGCATATCGGTATTGTTGCAGCAAAGAATGTAGTCACAGCCACTGAGACCTAAGTCCATCAATTGCGTAGGCATCTCATGATAGTGATTGATGACATGATCAGCCCCTAATGCTTCACACCAAGCTAAAGACTCGGCTGTTGAAGCCGTAGCAATTACCTTTAAACCCGCTAGCTGAGAGGCAATCTGAATGGCCATTGAACCCACCCCCCCCGCGCCACCAAT
>Ga0209290_1000673_pt1 | contig 21873 bp, 20 predicted proteins | sample EN1Hudsemesocosm_2_FD_184632 | JGI IMG/M metagenome (GOLD analysis project Ga0209290, IMG submission 184632) | Methane-oxidizing microbial communities from mesocosms in the Hudson Canyon - EN10B Hudson Canyon (SPAdes) (version 2) | ecosystem: Environmental > Aquatic > Marine > Cold seeps... | reverse complement strand
AAGTTCACGACATCGCTGTCGCCATTGGTGTCGATCCCGCATCAGACAAAATTGAGGGTTTGCGTTACGGCAAGGTCTGTATTCTTGCCGATGCTGACTCAGATGGACTTCACATTGCCACCTTACTATGTGCTTTATTCATGAAACACTTTAAGCCATTAGTTGAAAAAGGGCATATATTTGTCGCAATGCCACCGCTTTATCGAATTGATATAGGTAAGGAGGTTTTTTACGCACTGGATGAAGCCGAACGACAAGGTATCGAAGATAGAATTGTCGCTGAAAAGAAAAAAGGAAAAATCAACGTGCAGCGTTTTAAAGGTCTGGGTGAAATGAACCCACTTCAGCTTCGCGAAACAACTATGGCTAGAGATACCCGCCGGTTAGTACAGTTAACAATTGAAGAAGGTGATGATACGGTTGAACAGATGGATATGCTGTTAGGAAAAAAACGCGCCTCTGACCGTAAAGCATGGTTAGAAGAAAAGGGTGATCTTGCCCAAATATAGGTAACTATGCCGTTTCGTTTAACTTGTCGCGTTGTTTCATAGACGTGTCGCTGTGTTTCGCTCGCGTGTCTACGTGAATAAAACGGCAAAATCAGGGGTAAGCTACTCGACGATCAAGAAATCGACCTATTTCGTTTTTTTGATCAAAAAGTAGCCCCTGAAAAAAACTCTAAATTTCAGCCTTAACCAGCTCGTTTCCTTTGCCTTGCATTTCTTCTCAGCCAGATACAATTTGTTTATTCAATAGAGATAGAAACAGTGAACAAACTAGACCCAAGATATGAGAAGTTACAGCTTCTACTTAGAGACTTACGAAAGAAGCAGGGAGTTAGGCAGCAAGAGTTAGCTGAACGACTCGGTCGACCACAATCCTATGTATCAAAATATGAAGGTGGCGAAAGAAATATCGATTTGGTTGAATTAATTGATGTTGCCAAAGCTCTTGATCTTGACCCGGCAGTAGTCATTTCAGAACTTGTTTCGAGCCTTTCAGAATAGATGCCTGACTAAGTTTCTAATATGTGACGCACCCAGGCTGCAATCTGTCTAGCGTCATCAAGGGCACGGTGTTTTACCGGAGCGCTTTCTACTAATTTGTTGTACTTGAAGTCTCCACCCTTTGGTAATAAATCTATTACTGAACCAAAACTAAATGAGGGTTTTATTTCTGTCTCATCAAATAACCTCATGATCCATCGTTGATCGTACTCGACAGCATCTGAGTATATGACCTGATTTATCAGTGCTGAGTTGAGTCGCTCACAAGCTTTGTTTACGGTAATACCTGAATCAAACAGCTGCTCACGTGAGATATTGTGTATTTCACTTTCCGCATAATCATCCCAATGACGCCAGTGAGCTAACGGTACAATTAAGAAACTATCAAAGCTCTCTGGTTGTTCAGAGTCTTGCCAAGCAATTTCTATTGGGTAGCTTTCTTGGTGTAGGCCTGAAGCCTCAACATCGACTATGATCATAAGCAGGTACTTTGAATTTGTGATGAAGTATTAGTTTATAACAGAAAAAGTTTTACTCAATTGCCTTCTTAAAATGATTTATCTTCCATTACACTACTATTTATAGAGTAAAACTTTGCTTAAAACGAACCAAAGCAGGCTTCGAGAGCTAATAAGAATTGCTTGAGTAATAGACATAATATTAAGGTTGTTGTTATGGCTGCGTACAATATTAATCAAGACAATCTTTAAGGTAATATCGAGATATTTCAATTGTTTAGTTCGGATTCAATACCTAAAACTATTAGTCTTAATGATCCGTTTATCTTAAACTGATTTACGGATGCTACTTCCAGCCGAATATACCTGATAATTTTAATAAGTAATTGGGTAAAGGGCTTTGACGCTATTAACTAAAATAGACTAGTCATATTTACATCCACATGATTGCTAATACCACAATAATTGAAAAACAAACGATGGGTATGGACACATGGGAATACAAGCTAATTTCTTTAAGTTTCATGAAAATATAAAACTAGGCTACGAAAGTGAAAGCTACTCAAGCGCTAAAGTCAAAGATCTCAGTATAACTAAGGCAGTAAAAGAGGCCTTTAAAGCCAAAGGCTATAGCGTTATTGATAATTTTATTCAAGGTTCTTTCTCGACTCATACTGCAGTACAAAGTTTAGATGGTGATTTCGATATAGATAGAGCTATTGTTATTGATTTTGAAGACGCGCCAGAAAATCCAGTTGATACCAAAAAGGTTGTACTTGGTGTATTAGAGAAAAGAGGATTTACGAATGCCACAATAAAAAAACCTTGTGTTACAGCTGATTATGCAGCTGAAGACCTTCATATAGATTTCCCTATTTACAGCAAACAAGGAGATAGTTACTTCTTGGCCGTTGGCAAGTTGAATTCAGACGAAAATAATCGAGAATGGTCTTCATCGGACCCTAAAGGCTTGAAAGACTGGGTTAATGATAAATCGATGTTTTATGGATCAGCAGGGGATGAACTTCAGCAATTTAAACGAATTGTTCGTTATCTCAAGAGGTGGCGTGACGTTAAGTTTAGTGAGGCTGTAGCGAAAAAAGTCTACTCCATTGGTTTAACTGTGATGGCAAAAGAAAGTTTTCTACCATGTCTGGATGATGATGGTAACCCAAATGACCTTAAGGCAATGAAAGATACCGTAAACCAAATGACATCAAGAGGTTATTTTAGCTACGAAAAAGATGAAAAATATAGAGTCAGGGTATTATTACCAACAAGTCCTTGGCGAGATATTTTTGATGGAAGTGCGCTAGACACAGGCACACAATTTATTAACAAACTTAATAATCTAGATAATAAACTTCTGGACGCCCTTACTGAAACAGATGAAATTAAACAATGTAAGATTTTAAATAACTTGTTTGGTGAAGATTTTATTATTCCTGAGCTAATCAAAACACAGAAAGCAAAGTTTTCATCAGCTGGTACAGTAGGAACATCTCAGGGGGCATGATAAATCAAGAAGTAGTGAACGACCTTGTTTTCCATGGCTATAATTCCTATTTAGAGGAATTCGATGGGTTAGAGTGCGTTATGGTTGATATTTGTGTCGATGAAAACAACCTGACACTCTTTCATTTACTCCCTAAGGAAATTACAAAGCTCCCCGTTTTCTATGTAATGCCTGCAGATATTTTGGTTAATTTATCCCATCTTTTTTACAGTCCTAAAAATGATATTTATTCTGTATGTGTAACAACTCAGGACTCAATTTCATTAAATTTTAACTGCCCCTTGCTAGTAATAAGAGCTTCCCTCGAAAGGCATATTAGCCTTATCACAAGAGCAATACAGGATCCCGTATGGAATAAACAAGAATTGTTACGAGAATTTTCAGCTAACTGGAGTCAGGTATGTGATCTTAATGCCCGAGAGTTTATATGCGCATCTGAGAATGGTGGTATTGAGGCAATAGAGGTATTAGGGCCTCAAAGCAGAACGAAATATGGCTTCTCATCTCATTTTATGGGAATTTCTGCAAGTTCGCAGGCACTTCCAGACTTTTCATTGTTAAATCGGTATATCCGTTATTCAAAGCGAGCAGTTGCTGGACGAGGGTTGATTCTACCAATGGAGACTCTTCACCCAGCACCAAAATCAACAGAAGGTATTGAGGCTTGGTATTTAGAAGCCCTAGCTAATATTTCTACAAAAACGAAAGAGCAGTTCACAAAGAAATATGCTCTTTATCGGTGTACTGAGTACTGGATTATCTTTAATGCGTGTACGCCTTCAGGCAAAACTTGGTTTGGGATATATTTCAAAACAAACAAAAAACGTTGTCTACCTACAACGAAAGAACACCTGAAAAAATGGAAACTCAAGGCAATAAGAGCAAAGGTATTTAATAAAGAATCTGTAATGCCAAGAAGTGGTGCTAATGTTTCATTAAATGAAAAAAATGTACTATTGGTTGGGTGTGGCTCTGTAGGAGGTGAAATAGCTCAAAAGTTGGGCTCATCAGGTATTGGAAGAATAGTTCTTTCTGATCCAGATATTTTTTCTATAGACAACTTATATCGCCATGTTCTAAATGGTAGTGATATTGGTTTCTCAAAGACAATGGCTCTTGGAAATGATTTAGATTTAAGATTTCCTTGGCTGTTAACTTCTTGTTTTGAATCATCTCTTTTAGAACTTAGAGATAAAAATTTACTCAAGCACATAGACCTTATCATTATTTCCATTGGCTCTCCCACTCACGAGAGAATTTTCTGGGAATTTATTCAGACTATTCCTGAGCCTCCAGCAGTTATTAATTCTTGGTTAGAAGGCTTAGAGATTGGTGGTCATGCAACAATAGACATACCTTCTTCTCCGGGGTGTCTAAATTGTGCCTACATTGACACTAAAGACTACTCTAGAGGTCTTGCTTCTAATTTGAATTTCATTGAATCTAATCAAGATGTCACCATAAACTATGCTGGTTGCGGAGAATTATTCCTACCTTATAGTGGTTTAAGTGCCTCGAAAACTGCAATCATTGCAGCTGATCTAGCAATAAAATATTTATCAGGAAAACTAAACAAATCTTCGAAAATAAGCTGGAAAGGTGATATGGATGAAGCAGCCTCTAAGGGGATTCAGCTAACCCATCGTTACTACCATTTCGATAAGTCTCTGCAGATTTTACCTTTGAGGCATGAGGCGTGTGATGTCTGTTATTAGTGAATATCCTGAGGCTTATTCAAATGGAAAGTTAACAGTTCATATTCACAAAGACGTTATCGCAATCTGGCACGAAAACAAACAATACAACCATTCAGATCATGAAAAGTTTGGTGTCCTTATAGGTTCTAAATCTGAGTATTTAGATGAGTATTGGATAGAATCAGTAACCTCACCTTTTACAAATGATGAGTCTTCGACCCACAGTTTTCTCTTAAAAGACGCTCAACATCAGAAAAAAGTAGACTTAATGCATGAAAGTTCTAATGGGGAATGTATCTATCTAGGTACTTGGCATACGCATCCTGAGCTGATACCAGTCCCATCTAACGTAGATATAAAAGATTGGAAGCGATGCGTTAAACAGAATAAAAGTCGAGCACTGTTTTTCTTTATCGTTGGAATGAAAGAAACAAAGATATATTTTCAAATAAAAGAATCTATATTCTCAACTATAAAACTACTACGGGAAGTATAGTGATAAATTCAAACTTAACTCTTAATTTAACTCAAACGACTAACCCTCCTTTTGATGATCTAGGGTTGGTTGCAGCCTATAAGAACTTATTAGATTCAAGTATTGAGTGGGATAGTGTTGGTACGTTATTTGATGAGAATAATCAAAATACCCTAATCGTTATTCTCAATAACCAAACTGTTTTGGCTGTGTTTCGAATGTGTATTTCAGTAGAGGATAGTATTCGCGCGCTTAACTTTTTGAAAAGAGATTCAGGCTCACTGTTTTTGGGCTACTTTCAAGAAAGACCTCTTTTAATATCTGAAATTCAGTCTCTAGAAGCAATTAATAAAATTTGGTCCATGATTGCCGATCAGATATCAGAAGCATCCACAGAACAAATGGAAGAGTATTTCAAGAGAGTAGATAGTCAAGCTAAGGAAAGTGGCCGAGGTAAAAGCTTTTCTACAGATACAAAGCGTCGAGTGATGCAATATAGTCATGGCCGATGCATGTTTGAAGGTTGTGGAGAAGACCTTGGTTTAGATAAATTAACAGGCTATGAGGGTAATTTCTCATACCTTGCTCACAATGTTGCATCTTCTGAGCAAGGAGAAAGGGGTGGGATTGTTATCTCTGAATTATTATCTGATGATCCACATAATATTTTATTGTTATGCGATAAACATCATCGTTTGATTGATAAGATAGCTACAGTAGATTACTCGGCTCTTCGCTTATCTAACATGCGTAAGCAATATGGGGTTGTCACAAAAAAACTGCTAAATGGATTAAGCTATCCTCCTATATCCTCCTTTGCCGTGCTTTGGCCGGTAAATGGTCATGTCATTGCTCCTCCGTCTGAAAGTCATGTTGCTCAATGTCTAACCGCTATTCGATACCGTATGGACAACACTCTAAATATTATTAACGATAACGACGAAATACTAAGAGAAAGCGACATCGACATGATTTGGTCATTGATGCCAAAAGAAATAAACAGAATTGCAGAGAAGATACTTATGCAAACGAGGTCAAGCCAATATAAAGCTGCTCTTTTTGCCTTTGGATTGATGCCTGCGCTAACAGGCTTAGGTGCGAAACTAGGAAATAAAAATGAAATTATCCCTATGCTTCGTTATAGAGATGGCGGAATGTGGATGTGGCCGGCTGAGAAACCTGTAGGAAAGACTTACTCTATATTTGGTGTTAGCGCTCTAACGAAAGAAGAAAATGAGGTAGTTTTATCTCTTTCATTTACAGCTAAGCCGGACTTATTTAGTACTATCGCTGCAAACATTAAGCAAACTACTAGTGCTAAGCATATATCCATTGAAGCAAACGAATTTGGTAATGGGGTTATAGGTCATCCTACAGACGGCATGCAATTCTTGAAAGAAATTCAGGTACTACTACACCTATTGCAAGATAGGCATAAGGTCAAAAAAATTCATTTACTACTCTGCGCATCAAACGTTGCCTGTGTTTTATTCGGGCAAGCAATTGACAATCACCATCCTGAAATCTTGGTTTACGATTTCCATAAAAAAACGATGATACCGCGACTCAATTTAAAAGATGGGGAACTTTCTCAACCAAACCTGCCTGCAATCAATATTACACTAAGTACATGATCAACAAATTGGGTTTAATTCATACAATAATTATATTTAATCTAGAGTATGAATTCGCTATCAAAGTGACAGCTTATTATTGATAGGTGGTTCTATTAGGCAGTCTTTTAAGCGATTTTTGACACGTTATTTACTAATGGATTCAATGAAATTATCTAAACTTGAGGTTTAAGGATGAAGCACGTAAATAAATTTAATGATTTTATGACTAATATTGTGAACCTCAATCAGTCCCGGATAAACACGTTAACATCAAGAGTTGAAGCTATAGATAACTTTGTTAAAGGTGATGATGTGTTTTCTAAATTGTATGAAAGCACTGTGTCGCAAGGGTCATATGCGCACAAGACAATAATCAAACCCTCTGATAAGAAACAAGAATTTGATGCGGATTTAGTTTTTTATATTACTGAAAAAGATGACTGGGAGCCAAAGGATTACATTGAAGAACTCTATAAAAGATTCAAAAGCAGTGGGGTATACAAAGATAAGTGCAGTAGAGGGACTCGTTGTGTAACGATTGATTATTCAGGTGAGTTTCACTTGGATGTTGTGCCATGCATATATCGAAAATCTGTATTTTCAAATACATACCATATCTGTAATAAATATGAGAATGAAGAGGAAAGAACCGATCCTCAAGGCTATACAGATTGGATTGCTGATAAGAATAGTAGTGTCGGTGCTAATAACCTGATCAAAGTTATTAGATTGTTGAAATATTTGCGGGATATCAAGCAAACTTTTTCGTGCAAATCCATTCTTCTAACCACTTTAGTGGCAAATCAAGTTGGAGGTCTAGAGGATCTTTTGTCTCCATACAAAGACCTACCGACAAGCCTAAAAGTATTGGTGAATAGATTGAATGATTACCTGCAATATCATGAAACTATGCCAATTGTTACTAACCCAGTGAATGATGAGGAAGATTTTAATCGTCATTGGAATCAGGAAAAATATAATAACTTTAGAAACCAAATTGAAAGGTATAACGAGTGGATTAATGATGCTTTCAATGAAAGCGTTCAGAAAGAGTCAATCGAAAAATGGCAAAAGGTATTTGGCGGTGATTTTGGGAGTTCTGTTGTTGCTACGCAATCAATAAACAAATCGGAAGCTCAAAGTGTTTCTAATAATTATCCTATTCCCGCTTATGTAGAAAAGCTAAAGTGGCCATTTTTAGGTACAAAGAATTTACCTATAAAAGTTACAATACATAAGAGTAATGATGGTGGGCCAGCCATAGCAGAAATGCAAAAAGAAATAATTGGGAACCCTGTTGGTAAACATTTAAAAGTAAGAATGGAATGCCTAGCAGGGGTTGCATCAACACATGAATTACATTGGCAAATAGTTAATACTGGATTAGATGCTATTAACAACAGATGCCCAAGGGGGAATATTTTTTATGGGGGGGAGGTTCGATGGGAAGATACTCTATATAAAGGTATACATTGGGTGGAGTGCTTCCTTGTAGATAGCAAGAAAAAGGTGTGTACCAGTAGAAGTGGTCGATACTTTGTGAATATAGGATAGTTAACGCTGGGTGTTAGATTTGAATCAAACCCTAAAGTAGATATCTTAGATTAAATAGATCAAAGTCCTTTTCTTTAAATCAAATATTTAATTTTGTTAGTGGCTGCTAGCTATGAACCTTTTAGTAATGAAACTCAGTGGTAAATCACATACCGATAAATGAAAATTCGCCACAAGGATAAGTATGATTATTAGGAATACAATTGAATTTAAAGAAACTGAATCACCAATTACTGACGCTGTCACAAAATTTGGTGGCCAGCCCAATTGGCTTGAAGAACCTCAGTGGCCAATAAGCTCTGAATTAGACTCTCCAATGCGATTTATTTGTCAGATCAAGCTGACAGATGACCAGTTTCCAGGTAATGAAGGGAAAGTAGCTTATATATTCATGACAGAAGATGAAGAGTATGTTGATGGGACATGGGAATCAGACGGCGGCGAAAATGCAGTCATTATTCAGCCGAATGGTAAGCCTCAAGTAAAAGTAAGAAATATCGCAACGGGTCCAACATTGCAAAATTATGTTGAGGTAACAGGGAAAGTTCGCCTACAGCCATTAGATGTAGAGTTATCTGTAAGCCTAGTAGCATCAGAAGATCCCGTTTTCATTCCTGAAGCAGTACGCTTCGACCTATCTGAAGAAGACTGTGATAAGTACTGCAATAAGCTCGAGGGTAATAAAATCGGCGGTACACCTGGTTTTCTGCAGGGTGATGAATTTCCAGGAGAAGACATCAATTGGATGCTTCTTATGCAGCTGGATTCTTGCGATGTCCCATTTAGTATTAATTTTGGAGACGCTGGTATTTCATACACTTTTATTAATAAAGAAGGGACCATTGGGAAGTTTTTATGGCAATGCGGTTGATCAGCTCTAATAGATGTTTAACGGGCCGCCGGGAATCTTTTAACATACTTCTTGAGTGTTGTGAGGGACGTTGTGATTAGTCAAAATAAAGTGGGTGATCGATTTAATGTTGAATTTGTTCCATCGTCTGAAACAGAGAAACTTGGTATCTCAATTGAACGTATTGGCGAATTGTCCATTCATGATCTTCGGCATAAGGCCAGCATGAGGAACTCAAATGACTGAAAGGGTCAAATGTACTGAAGACGATTGTGATAACTTAATTCTACCAACAACTGCCGTTAGAACCGGTGGATGCTGCATGCCTTGTAAACAGAAAAAAGAGCGCGAAGAACGTCAGAAATACATAGAAGATAATCGTAGAGACATTGACCCCTTTGAGTGCGTTAATGACCCAGTAGAAATCATAACGCTACACCATGTTAAGAGAACTCCTGACCCTCTTGAAAGGTATTTACCTTTTCAGGGTTCTCTAGAGGAAGTCTATAGTCAGCTCACTGAGTTTGATGAAGCCCGTTTAGTTGAGTTGTCTATCCAAGAAGCCGAAAATGGTAATCTTGATTATATAGAATATATTTGTCTTGAACTTGCCGCATTTAGGTCGACGAATTTATCAAAACTGCACAATTTTATGCTGCGTAATAAACTTTACTATCCTGCTTTGATTTTTAAAGACGCTAGTTCAGAAGTCATCAATAATCTTTTGAATAGATTGAATCATGACAGTGAAAATCGAAATCATTTACTGTCAGCCCTTGCTTGGTCTGGTAGTGAAGAAGTTACGAGAATATTTTCTTCTTGGCTAAGTAATCCACCTAGTTGGTCGAGTGATCTCTATATACCTGCACATGATTATTCGAAAGAAGCGGGTTGGGAACTTACGTCATCAGGGAAAGTGCGAAAGCTATATTTTGAACGGTGCTATCCGTTACTGCCAGTCGAAAAAGGTACTCTTAACCCAAGCTTGAACACCTGCACTCAAGCGCAAAGTTCGTGCAAGTGGTGTGGCAGTAAATTAACTAACCTGTTGGATATTGACCTGTCCGGTGAGGCTTTTAAGTTTATGGGACTCTCTGGTGACAGGCTCAAACTTACAACTTGTGAAGTTTGTTCTTGCTATTCTGAATCCTTATTTATGAATTTTGATACGCAGGGAAATTCATCTTGGTCGGAATTCAATCATCAGCCAGAGTACCTGCCCGATGATGCTGATGACTGGGAACGAATGCCTACGGACAGTTTTACTTTGTCTACTAAAGCTAGGTCTGCTAATTACGCAGCGAACGAGTTTTTGCCGACTTCTTTTTCCCAAATAGGTGGTATGCCAACCTGGGTACAGGACTCTGCGTACCCATCTTGTCCGAACTGTCAGAAAACAATGACATTTGTCGCTCAAATAGCAAATGAGGAAATTGAGAAGTATGGAGAAGGAACCTACTTTATGTATGTATGCGGTGACTGCAATATTTCAGCAACAAATTATCAGCAAACATGAGGTGAATAATTATCGCCTCAGTTTGGATATCAGGCGAAGCAATTCAAATGAGCATACAGAGCGTTACGTTTGACGTTCTTATACCATTGAATAAAACCAATAAAATATAGAAACAAATATGCATTGTCTTAAATTAGTAATACTTCTTTCTTTTATATCAAGTTTCGTTCAAGCCGAAGGCATTGATGTAAGTTCTTTAAAACCAGGGGAAGTTCAGCCAGGTGATTGGAATGGCTTTCGGGTACTTGTATACAAACGATCAAGTGATGACGTTACAGCATTACAACGGCAGGAAGTAAGTTTTAGTAAGGCGTTGCATTATGATGCTCTAACTACGGTTGCACGGTCTTATGGAAATGATTTTGCTTCTAACTTAATGCACGGTAGCAGTAGGCTTGAAGAGCAAGCACTCAGATCTCATCGGGATGATGTAGTCGTGCTATTAGGGTTATCAACTTACTTTCAATGTGCCATAAATTTTATTGAGGAAGAAAGCGTATTCACTGACCCATGCTCTAAAACAACATATGGCTTGGATGGGAGAATTATCAATCCTAACCGCCGTGAAGGCTATCATCTTTTGATACCACCACACTATTATGAGAAAGGGCATCTTTTTATTGGATCAAAAAGTACAGAAGATATACCAATAGTCGACTTTTCACCTGACCTAAAATCGTCGAAAATTTCGACTAATGACAAGCTATTGGAAGCTATCCAATGGCAGAAATATAATTTAGTGCGATCAACCCTAGAAGATAGTATTAATAATAACTATGAGCTCGCGACCGGAGCTACAGCTTTGCATGTTGCAGCTGCAAGCGCTCCTCCTACCATAGTCGAAGCCCTTATAAATTCTGGGTTTGATGTAAACCATATTACTAAAGGCGGAGTAACCCCGTTACAGTTAGCGTTGCTTGGCCAAAAGAATGAGAATGTTGTTGAGCTTCTAAAGCATAGTGCTAAAACGAGTGAATTCTGTAATGGTAACCGGTGTACAAAGTCTGCGTTTAGTTTTTTGACAGGATTTCATAGCGACTTAACCAAAGCTGAGTTTTTGGAGTTGATAAACGGAGCAGAACTTAGGGAAGCGCAAGAATAAAGTATGAAAATAGTAGACTCAAATAAGTTTGGTGCATTGACTGAAGATGCTGTTAAAAAGTTAGAATTTCAGATTGGCACCTTACTTCCTAAAGAATATAGAGCATTCCTTCTTAAGCATAATGGTGGAGAACCGGTACCTTCCGATTTCAAGTTGGGGGAAGATGACATCACAGGGCTTCATCATATCTATGGGATATTTGAACAAGACAATCACCGAGACATTTTAAATAACTATAACGTGTTTAAAGGAAGAATTAAGAAAGAGCTATTGCCGATTGCTGACGACTCTTTCGGAAATCAGATTTGCATAGGCATAAAGAATAAATACGTAGGTAAAATATATTTTTGGGATCATGAATTTGAAGGAAGCTTTTTCAAATCCAAAGCCATAACTCTTATTGCAAATAGTTTTAATGATTTCCTTGAAAGCTTGTTTCAATATGTCGACCCTGATGAGTCGGTGTTATCAAGAGTTATTCGACTGGGTGATATTGCGGAATTATCCAACCTTATTGAGAATGGTTTAAATATCGAAGCGACTGATGAGCATGGAAGAACGATTATAGAAAGAAGTACGATTGAAGGTCATGATCAAATGATTGAATACTTGTTTGAGCTAGGTGCGCAGCTTAAGACTTCCTTGGAGTTAGCTGAGAAAAACGCTAAATATTTTGAATCACACTTAAAAACGGTACGTTTATTAAAAAATCTTAGTAGCAAGAAATAATCTATAAAGGGTAGCGAACCGCCCTACCATCACTATGCAATACCCAAAGATCATGATTGCCATAAAATTTTGGGACTGGGTTACCACGAGTTAATGCCGTAAGAGTTTCATTCAATTGATCGAGCACTTCGGTTCTTGCTATAGATCTGACTCGAATTGATTCTTCTAGCATCTCTTCCAACGTTGCTGCTTCTATAGCGTTTTCTGACATATTAAAATCTCCTACATAAGTAAAGTATAGCAAATGAAAATACTAGCTCGTGTAAAAGCTTGGTCTTAGTGGCTAAGATTTCAAATGTATAAGGATAGTATTTTTTATTTGGAATAAGTATATAACTAATTCGAATAAATGTGTTTTGGCCCTTGTTTTTGACACATTACAGGCGTAGAGTTCGCGCTTCAATTTATTACATCACAAAGTAGGAGGTTCAATATGGTTCAAATAGATAATTCAAATACGTTGTTGGGCTTCGCTGCATCCACTGCTATAACGCATCTAGTTCAGATCTGTCATAGCCAGTTCAGTTAAGTTCGTTTAGCTGCATTCTCGCAGCGATTGCCCAATATTTAATACTAGTTTGATTGCTTTAGGTTTATTAGAGCATGGATCATTATATCCGCTTTATGCGTGTTGTTTTATCCATCATCTTTAATTGCACCTAAACCTCTCGAACAATTCAAAACCAAAAATATATTTGCGAAAAAATTAAATTATTTCGCACGGGATTCTATTGCCTAAAGCTTTTGAATACTGCGCTTTTAGCATTTCCAAAAGACTTATTTCTAAGCCTTTAAGGAAGATGTCCCGATTAAAAAACGAGAAAGAAAATGGGCACATTAATAAAAGAAATTCCGACTACAAGCGATGCTGGAAACAACAAAGCAAAAGTTCGCATCGTAATATCGGACAAAAATTGGCTGGAGTCATCAGCTATTGAACAACTTAAAAAAACGGCTGAATTACCTGGAATGTGTTTTGGCATAGGTATGCCGGATTTACATCCTGGAAAAGGTCAGCCAATTGGTGCAGCGCTTATATCGCACGATAAAGTTTATCCGCATTTAGTGGGTAGTGATATTGGTTGTGGTATGGGTGTCTGGAAACTAGATATCGCAAAGAAACGAGTGAAATTAGATAAATGGGAAAAGAAATTAACAGGTTTGGATGAGGTTTGGGAAGGCAACCCTGCTGAATGGTTAAAGGCTCATGGACATCCAATGGAAGGTGAACCAAGCATGATTGAAGCGACTTCTCATACTATTAATTCAAAGCTGGGAACCATTGGTGGCGGCAATCACTTTGCAGAACTTCAAGCGGTTTCAGAAATTTTTGACGCAGGTGTATTTGATGACATCGGGCTTGACCACGACTCTGTGACATTACTGGTACACAGTGGTTCACGAGGATTAGGTCAAAGCATTTTGCGAGACCATGTTGATAAATTTGGGGCACAAGGTTTTAACAGTACCGAAAGCCAAAATTATCTTCAGCGGCATGACTATGCCGAGAATTGGGCTGTATGTAATCGCGCTTTGATTGCGCATCGTTTTTGTGAGCGTCTTGGTATGAAATCGGAGGGCATCTTGGATGTTTCTCACAATACGGTTTTAAAACTTAACGAAAATGAAATTGAAGCACTTGAATTGAATGAAACTGATAAAAATTATTGGATTCATAGAAAAGGCGCAAGCCCAACAGACAAGGGATTAGTCATGATTCCAGGGTCAAGAGGCAGTTTGAGCTATTTAGTAAAACCGAAAAAGGATCTTAATGCCTTAGCGTTAGGTGGTTTCTCATTGGCACATGGTGCGGGGCGTAAATGGAAACGTTCTGACGCGAGAGGTCGATTAGAAAAACGTTATCACGTAAAGGATTTAGAAACGACTAAATTGGGAAGTCGAGTAATTTGTAAATCACGTGATTTGTTATACGAAGAAGCGCCGCAAGCATACAAAGACATCGACTTAGTCGTAGATGATTTAGTAAAAGCTGGGATGGTAGATCTGATTGCTTCTTTTAAACCGTTGATCACCTACAAGACAAGGAATAAGTAGTCATGAACTATCAAAATAGTAGTGAAAATCCAATTGGTAGTATAAATATAAGTGTGACCTGGCTTCAAATAACAGCTGGGCAAGGTCCTAAGGAATGCGGCTGGGTGGTAGCCCAAGTATTTAGAAAAATTTGCCAAGAAGCAAAATTACAGTCACTGAAGTTACAGCTAATCGAGACCTTAGCCTATGACAAGATGCTCAGAAAGCAGGACATGATCGAACCGGATGCATATTTATCAGTACTAGTACGTATCGAGGGGCAGGGTGCAAAAGCGTTTTCAAGGAGCTGGGCGGGAGATATCAAATGGCATGGAGAAAGCCATTACCGTCCCAAACACAAACGATTGAACTGGTTTATTGGGGTTGTTGATATAGGTTCAGGTTTAAATGCTTCTTTACGCAGCAGTGTGAATGAACACCAGTTGAAGCAAGAAGTGTCATTTGAAGCAATGCGTTCTGGTGGACCAGGTGGTCAGCACGTTAATAAAACCAGTAGCGCGGTTCGAATAACCCATAAACCGACGGGTATAAAAATAAGGGTTGAGGCTGAGCGTTCTCAGCATCGCAATAAACAACTCGCTATGGAGAGATTGAAAATGATTTTGGAGCAAGGAATTAGTGAAAGGCAAAAAGATCAGGAGAGAAATCGGTGGCTAAACCATTACCAAGTGAGCCGAGGTAACCCACTTAGAACATTTATTGGTAGTGACTTTAAAGAAAAGAATTAACGTACGCAAACAAGCAGATGGTTGGGTTGTATGAACGGTTCGACCACACAGGAGAAGCAATATGAATTATTTCAACGTGCCTTTAGGCATATGCACGATACAAGAATCACTAAATGAACTGCTTATATTCAGATGGCAGTTTGACTGTATAAAAATATTCAAAAATCAGGTTAATGTTTATGAAACACGAAGACGTAAAAGAAATAATCTCGTGCTTAGGCGGTGAAAAGCAGGTATTTCATTACTTTAAAGACCGCTACTGTTTAGACAGTATTGATTATGCGATGGAGCGCCAAGAAAAATCTGCATTCAAAGTAAGTGAGCTAAAATCAAGCAAACTAAGCCGATTTACTTCGAAGCCAATAATCAAGGATAAGCTAAAGTACTTTGGGACAGGGCAAATTCAACAATCAGAACTAGCGCTTTTGTGGCCAGAAAGTAGAGAGTCTTTCGTGCTAGGCTTAGATTGTTGGGGGAAGGCTGATAGAGGTTGGGATCAAACTACTCGTAATCAGTGCAACCTCGTATTACAGCTAAACTTTAACCAGCAGCACATAAAAGATTACCTGCGATTGGTAAAACCCAATGACAGTTATGGGCCATTTGAATATCGGGGGCATCCCATTTCAAGGTGCGACCGAAAAACCATGTCTTGGGTACGGATGGATATCGATTTTGATACTAACGAAGTCTTGATTGAAGAAATACAAAATGACTGGCTAAGAAATGCTAAGCGAGTATTGAATCGACTTAGAAAGCGACGAGAAAAAGCACCGCAAACAAAGCCTAATCAAGTAAATAGGTTTATCGATGCCAACTATGAAGAGTTGGAACAGTATGTAGAAAACGTATTAACCCCTTACGATAAAATATGGGCTGAAGCATCCATGACAGCAGCCATTAATTTTATTCGAAAAGACATAGGGATAAATAACATTTACTACCACAGTTTCGAAACAGGCATACAAATAAAACAGGTCTGTGGAAAGCCCCCAAGATCAATGTACACTAAGCTGCCTAAACAATTTGGTTTTGAATTAGGTAGCGAAGCACCGAAGTTTATTGCTGAAGACAAAAACTCAAAACGATATCTTAGAGCGATCAAGGATCCGATGTTTTATCGATTGGCGTCTTAAGGCCTTTATTATCCTATGAGTGGTGTCTGCAAGTTATGGCACCCTAATAAAATTATTAGGGTGCCATATCTTTTATGGAGCTTTAACATATTGTTAATGAAGGGAAAAAAGTCGACTTTAATTTTAGGCAATAAGTGAAAACACATAAAATATGCGATCCAAAATTACAATCAAGGCTGTTTAAACACAATATATAGAGTATTTAAAAAAACGGTCGTGGGTAAGGCATGGTGAACATTACCTTGTCGACTGTTCAGTGCCTTGCAAATAGCGGTGTATATTGTTTGAGACTTCCTATTGCCACCTGTCCTGACGTTTTATTTCTCGTTTGAAAGTCGATGAAAAGGCTTTCATTCTAGCTTTGACCAGGTTTTTTCTACCTTCAGGCGTGCGTGTATATATAAGCTCAGTTGGCCCAACATACTTGCACCAAGATTTGAAAAACATTTGAGCTAGCTCTTTTTTTACACCTAGTTTAAGCGGGACTGCATGATAGTCATCACGCTTCATTCCGAAAAGCACTCCTTCGCGAACAACAATGTAGCGAGGGTTTTCGATGGGGGCAAGCATTTCAGCTAAGCAGTCTGAGAACAAGGATGATTCGTAGAAGGTGCTGCCAGTTAAAGAAACATAAAAACTACCATCATGGCTTTCGACGATATTAACTTTCATGCGTCGAATTGAGGTTTCAATCAATCCTGCTTGGCAAAGCGACTCACATAACGCGAGACCTATTTGTTTTAATGACCCATCAACTGGCAAATGTTTCATCAATATCCGTACAGCTGATATTGTCTGAGGGAGTTTGTAAATCATAGCGCCTATTATCGCGACTGACATAAGTAGGAATAAATTTGATGCTGATTTAGGTTGCGATTGCATTATAAATGTTACGACAAGACTGAGTGCTGCCCCAAGTTGAAGTAACAAATACTTCAATGTGTGTTTTAAGTGGTAGCTTCTTATGCTTGGGATAGTCGGGGTTTCTACGGAAGGGACTATTCTGGCTGAACCGTCCAAGGTTAGGGCTTTGTTCCATCGTTGCCCAATGTCAGCGACTTTCTCAAAACGATTACGCATCATCTGGTTGTTTGCAAATACCGGGTTGCCAGGGTTCAGCTCTTTAATCACGTTAAATGCGGTGGCGTTCATTCTTTCGAAACCACTTTCAATGGTAGGTTGCTTTTCTGACAAACCTACAAATGTTTCAAACCTGTTCCGTAAATCGTAATAGTCACTCCAACCTGAGTAATGCGACTCGCTATCAATAGCCACCAGATGCCAGATTGAACTTATTTTTTCAGGCTTCTGTTTATCAATACGTATTGCCCTGCCACGCATCTGATTGGTTAGCATAAAAGAGCCAACCGAGCTGGCTAGCACTAAAGAGTTGATAGCGGGAGCATCCCAGCCTTCGCCAAGTAGCGAACGAGTACCCACTAAAGTTTTAATTTTTCCTTGCATTAATAAGCTGGTAAATGCCGTTGTGAGTTGATTTAACGGTCCTGAAACTTTTTGGAACTGGCCTTCAGTACCCATAGGTTCAGTCTTAAATCTATGCTCATCAACCAGGGTGAGAAGAATATCCAACAGGCTAGTGTGAATGATGCTTAGTCTTCCTGTTAACAAAGCGATTTGATTCGAAATAACAGAAGAGGAGGTCAGACCTCTAAAAATAGGCCAAGCGCCTAGATTTAGCTCGCCTGTATCAATACCAGAAACAAGTTCTTCATCGCGAATATAATCTGTTAAAACAACTTGGCAGAGCTCATTACCTCGTTGCTCGTGCTCAAGTTTATGAAGACTGATGCAGGCGCTTACCTTTGAAGCGCTTTGTGATAACGAACGTCCCAGTCTTCTAGATCGCGCTAAGGAGAGTTCTCGTTTGTGAAGTAACTCAGATGATCTGAGTTGTTTCTTGAGCTGATCAATAGACTGCTTATGCGCATCACTATGCATAAATGTCTTGGAGAACAACACCGATTCTACGATCACTTGCCACCAATGACGACTAAGTTCAGGAATATCGTTTTCGGCAAGGTCTAGCGTAATAAGTAGGCCTTCAGGCAGTTGGAGCTGTTTTTCATTGATGAAAGTTAAGATTGAAATTGCAATCTCAGGTGCCTTTATAACATCTTGCTCATCAAAATCCTGGTTTAACCAAGGATGGGCCAGAACAATATGCTCAAATTCTTGCTGTTCGATTAAGGTATTACAGAGGGTAGAAACTCTATTATCGTATTCCTTGATCTTTTCTTTTTCGGTCGAGCTAACATCTACCGCCCAGATATAGTCTTGGTGACCACATAACGTACCGGCTTTAACTAATTCAGGAATAGAAATTTCTTCATCGATTGGACCGCATAATTGCTCGTATCTATTCCACTCGTGCCCCTGAGAATCGTAAGGAGGCGTAGCAGTCAAAGAAACTAAAACTATATCAGGTAGTTCTTTGCATACTTTGTCTAAAGCTCGCCACCATTCAGCTCTTAAGTGATGTGCTTCGTCCAAAATAATGACTTTAATATTATTGGCCTCCAGGGTGGTGATAAATGAACTTAACTCATTATCACTAACACCTTCGTCGAGCTCCAATGCTTCGGCTTCATCTTCTACTGCTGCTAATTCTTCACTGAGTTGAGAATGCAAAGCTTGGTAGGTGACTGAAGTCAGCATTTTAGGTTCATGGATTGACTTGCTAACCCATGGGAAGCTTGTAACATCATCTGAACAACAAAAGTCTGATAAGCGATCAATCCACTGATCTCTAATTACTCGAGTTGGTGATAAAACCAAAGTTGGTTTTCTAAGCCGTTTAAATACCTCAAGACCTAGGGTCGTTTTTCCTGCGCCTGGCGCAGCCACAATATGCAAGCGTTCATCGTCAAGGTGGTCATCAATCGCATCAAGAACACGTTGTTGGTATGGTCGCCAGCTGTAGCGAAATTTAAGTGTCTCAAACGGCATTATGTTTATTTATTCCTAAGGGTTAATCGCTACAGGTCAAGTATAGTGCTGACGGAAGACTCTAATTCATCAATTAAGTCTGAATCCATATATTGGTATTCATCTGGAATATCCAGTACGTGTATCGCTTTGTGCGTAAGCATTCTAGAGAAGTCAGCTTTAAGTCTATTTTTATGTTTTTCTTCCATGACGAAGATTATGTCAGCCCAAGTAATATCCGTTGAACTAACCGTCTTTCGTGCCTTTGTACTCGTACCTGCTGACCTTACATTTAGGTCGGGGTGTTTACGCCAAATATTTTCAGCTGTTGGGCTACGCCATTGATTTTTGCTACAGATAAACAGGATATTTCTCATGCCTTTTTCTCGTTAATCGATGAGTAATAAAGCCAAACCAGCACAGCGATCGGTAGGTTTTTAGTAACTGGACCGAATGGATGAAACCAATATGAGGCGTCAATACCGGTTAGCAAAATAGTGAATAAGGCGATCACGGATATTTGTATTTGATAACAGAGTTTTTCTTTAAACCCTGTAAGAATCCAAATACCAATAATCATATCTGTTAGAGAGCCGCTAATTAGGCATAAATCCGCAAAGCCTCCGTCAACCCCACCGGTTTCTAAAATTTGGTATCCTACTTCTGGTGCAAAGAAGAGGGAGGTTAAGCCGGTGAATATCCATAAAAATGCCAGACTTAACTTTGCTGCTAATTTTTGTTTCTTAGTCATCGAAGTCCTTTAAATTACGGAAAGAGGTTTAAACACCATCAGCCAAAATATAATGATGACCGAAGCAAACGCAGGTATACCAAGAACCGTCCATAATTTCATGGTCTTCTTAAACGAATCACTTAATATGCCTTCTTCTATCGCTTGATCAGCAAGTTGCTTTAGTCGGTATTGCAAGAAGATAACAGGTAACCAGCAAACGCCGATAAAAATAAATAGGCTAATCACAACTAAAAACCAGGCAGAGCTATAGGAATAGTTGAGAATATTAACCAGCATTATGCCTGTGATGAATTGGACGACCACAGCCGGAAAAGTAAATAGCCAATCTGCTAGCACAACATGCTTTGTCGTTACGGCGATGGCTTGAATGTTGTTGGATCGGTTTGCCATGAACATGAAAAAGGCAATACCTGTTCCTGTACCGGCTACTACAACAGCAGCCAATATGTGAATCATCTTGATAGCTAAATAGTAATCCATCTGCAGTTACCTAATTTCCTTTGGTTCATAGCTTTCTTCCGTATGAAAGATTCCCCATTGGTTTGCATAATGATCAAACTCATCAAGACTATACATTCCTTGGCAAGCCATCGCTCCAGTTTCATGTATTGAGTCGTTGACTAGTTTTTTAGCTAGAATAATGGTTGAGATAATAGGGATATAAGGGCCAACACCGTCTTCAGCAAACAGAGTCCAGTTGATCTGAAGCTGCTTTTTATTTTTGCCTATGCCTTTTAATGTCACTTGCATGCCGCCGTTGTCAGTACCAAAAGGTAACAATAACTCGCTGCCTTTTACTATCCACTTGGTTAATGGGGCCCAATTTTTAATGAGCTTTAACTGTACGATTTTAGACATCAAGCTCATACCGTGGTGAAGTAGCGATACTTCAAGGCCTGCTTGAAAATGTACGGTTTCCGCAGAAGGGTAACGATTTGGAAATAACTCTAAGTCAGGGATATCGATGTTCGCTAACCAGCGAGAACCTATTGATCCACCAAAACCTCTTTTTCGTGATTCTCCCCAGCCAAATACATTGGTCCATTCTTTGTTTCTTAATACCTTGAATGGATGGCCTGTATAAGAAAGGATCGCTCTGATCGTTGCTTCCCCACGTTCAGCTTTATTCCCTGGTGATATAGCAAAATCTATAGTTTTCAACTTCTCGAATTGCGGCAAATAGTGATCTACGATGGTTGAAGATAAGCCAGGTACTGAACTGGCACCGCTGACAACTAACACGTTATTTTCTTCAGCCGCGGAATTAAGTTGGTTTATATCACATACGAACCGCCGATCATCTGCCAAATCTATGTAGTGACTACCAGCATTTATACAAGCTTGCGGTACGGTGTAATCTTGTCCCTGAAAGGGGCCGCCAGTATGGATAACGAGGAAAGGCTGTAAACAATTAAGCATCTGTTCGAAATCAGGACTCTGAATATCTAATTGAGCAGGCTTCAACTTAACCTTGGACTTTCGTTGCTTTAATTGAGCGCACAGTTCGGTAGCTTTATCGAGACTTCTTCCGGATATGAAAATAGTTACGTTTGGTAGATCAAGCAGGTTCTCGGTAATTCGTTTACCGAAGTTTCCATAACCCCCAAGAATGATAATGTTTTTGTTTTCCATAACGTTATTTATTGATACTCGCTTTTATAATTTCTAATACAGACTTTGCCGCATAATTCTTTGGCATGATTTCATTTGCTGTCGCTGAAAGCTGAAATGCAC
>Ga0209290_1000670_pt1 | contig 21952 bp, 14 predicted proteins | sample EN1Hudsemesocosm_2_FD_184632 | JGI IMG/M metagenome (GOLD analysis project Ga0209290, IMG submission 184632) | Methane-oxidizing microbial communities from mesocosms in the Hudson Canyon - EN10B Hudson Canyon (SPAdes) (version 2) | ecosystem: Environmental > Aquatic > Marine > Cold seeps... | reverse complement strand
ACCGGAAATCGGCTTGCTTTAACTCCATACCACTCGTTCTATAGGAAAGAGAAGTCAAAATAATTAGGCCATATTGGCCCTAATATTCAGAGTCTACTTTGTGATATCAACAGGCAAGATTGTGCCAGAAGCGGACATCAGAAGGTTGCATTTATTACACCTTAGAATCAAATTTGCCATAATTAGTTGTTGAATATTAGGTGACGGCCTTGTTACCGATAGCAGACATCGACATATATAGATCTGTCTCTCTATTGCTCATTTAGCAAATACGTATATAGCAAAATGTTTCATTAGTATAAAAAGACAGCTCCTGAAAGATGCAGAGAGTTATCATCAACTCCGTTAATGCCAGCTGCACCACCATCTTCCCTAAATGCACTTACTGCCATCGTATCGCCATCGGCTGACAAACTGACAGTTCCGCCGAATTCATCATGCCTATCAGAGTATTTTGCTTTAATATGTGCCTCCTGGCTCCATATCAATCCGTCGTGTTTGTACACATAAGCTGACCCTACAAAACTCACGTCATTAAATTCACTATTTGTCGACCCAACGGCTAAGGAATTACCATCAGAAGCTAGACTAACCGATGCCCCAAAATGACCACGAATATCTGGGTCGCCCGCTTTAATAAAGGTTTGCTGACTCCATACATTGCCGACTCTATCAAACAAATACACCGCCCCCGTATTGTCAAAGTTAGTCGAAACAGCCTCATCAATACCCGCTGAACGACTAATTTCTTTCGCCGCGCCAACGGCTAAGACATTTCCGTCACCGGACAAACTAACGGAATTACCAAAGCGATCATCCGGTTCAATGTTGTTGGACTTAACATATGCCTGCTGGGTCCATTCTTGTCTACTTAAGCTGAAAACATAAACATAAACAGCACCAGCATTTTCGTATAGATTGTCATCAACTCCATTAATACTTGCTGAACTACCATCTTCAAAACTTGACCCAATTGCCAGTGTCTTTCCATCCCCCGACAGGCTAAGGGTTTGGCCAAAGAAATCACTTGAATCAGGATTAGAAGATTTTATGTATGCTTGCTGCTGCCATGTCGTTTCGCTACGAACGAACACATATGCGGCGCCAGCATCACTTAACGCATTGTTATCAACATCATTAACACCTGTGGCATTACTGTCTTCTTTAATAGCAGCAACGGCCAGTGTATTCCCGTCAGCAGAAAGACTAACAGATCCACCAAACCAATCATTCTCACCGGGGTTGGATGGCTTAATATAGGCCTGCTGACTCCACGTATCTCCGGTACGACTAAATACATAGGTAGCACCAGAGTCTAGCAATAAGTCATTTTCATCGCCGTTAACACCTGAGCCCCCTCCATCCTCAAAGATGGCACCAACAGCAAGCGTGTTTCCATCCGCAGAAAGACTAACGTCACGACCAAAATAATCTACAAAACCAGGGGTACTGGCTTTTATATACGCCTGCTGTTTCCAAATCATCCCGCTTTTGCTATACACATATACCGCACCTGAACGCAATAAGTTGTTCTCTTCTCCATTAATACCGGGTGAACTTCCATTTTCATCGGGTGCGCCAACCGCGAGTGTATTTCCGTCTGCTGACAAGGCAACAGAGTCACCAAAGAAATCACCGCTATCAGGATTGCTTGCTTTAAAGTAACCGATTGCATCATTCATTTCAGAGCTAATACCAATAGCTGCTGTTTCAGCCAGTACACCGCTTTCATCATATGCCTGAATTAAATAGGTAGCATTTACCCAATCAGTAAAATGCACAGGAACGGCTATTTTGGTATATAGATCTGTAATGCTATCTACCTGAACCGTGACCCCTGACTGGCCATCAGGGTTAACAAGTAATTTGTAAAATGAGGCTCCACTATAGGCCTGCCAATAAAACTGGAGTGTTTTGACATCGACTGCGCTGACATTCAAATCGAATAAATCCATTACTATCACAGTTACTGTTTGCACAACAGTATGTAATCCATCACTCGCTGATATATCAACTATGTAGGTATTGTCAAAATCGCTATCAGAAGGGGCTTCAAAATCAGGTGCATTAATAAAACTTAGCTCTCCTCTATGTGAATGAATACTAAATTTATTTGCATCCAAGCCTCCAACGATACTATATGTTGGTGAGTCTCCGTCAGCATCTGTCACTAATGCTGAGTAACCTGTTACTGTGGTATTTTCGAATGAGCTAATATTAGAACCACTAATAAATATAGGTGGGTTGTCATTCCGATTGATTACATTCACCGTTATGCTTTGTATGGTTTCATAGTGCCCATCACTTGCAGTGACTTCAATTTCATATGCATTATTGCCATCACTATCTCCTGGCACCTCATAATCCGGCACATCTAAGAAGCTCAATAACCCTGTATCTAAATCAAAGCTGAATTTATTTCTATCTTCACCTCCTGTAACACTAAGCGTTAGTTGGTCGTTATCAGCGTCAGTTGAACTGACCGTGAGGTATGAAAACTGAGAATTTTCTGAAAAACTAAAATCGCTGCTACTAGTGAATAGGGGCACGTTGTCATTTACGTTTTTGATATTAATCGTTACCTTTTGATAGACGGTATTTAATCCGTCACTTGCGGAAATGACTACCACATAGTTGAATCTCAGAAAGGCGTATGTGGGCATTTCGTAATCGGGTCCTGAGATAAAACTTAACGCCCCTGTCGCCTGATCAAAAATAAATTCTTCATAGTCTATTCCTCCAAATATAAGAATATTACTATTATCGGGGACACTATCGAGAAGAGTATATGTAAGCATATCGGCATCAGCATCCATTGCCGATGCGACGTACACTGTACCAGTAGTATTCTCATCGACGGTGACGCTTGTGGCACTCGTAAATACTGGTAGGTTATCATTCGAGTTTTGCACGGTAACGGTTAGTCTTCGCGTAACTGCATGCAATCCATCGCTCACAGTTATGTCAATCTCGTATATATTGTTTGAATCGCTATCAGTTGGCGCATCAAAATCAGGCGAATCGATAAAAATCAATATGCCCGTCACTACATCTATGCTCAATCTATTCCGATCAGCACCGCCAGTAATACTATATGTGACGGTTCCGCCATCAGCATCAGTTGCTGATGCTATATACACGGTATCAGTAGTATTCTCATCAATAGTTACGCTTGTCACACTAGTAAATACAGGGGGGTTATCATTCGAGTTTTGTACAACCATAGTTATGACTTGTGTAACAGAATGCACTCCATCGCTCGTCGTTATATCAACTACATATATATTATCTAAATCGCTATCACCGGGCGCCTCAAAATCAGGTGAATCTATGAAAACCATTACCCCCGTATTACTATCTATACTAAATTTATTCCGATCAGCACCGCCAGTAATACTATATGTAACGGTATCTCCATCCGCATCTTTAGCGCTTGCAACATAGCTTAAATCAGGCTCACTCTCTAGATAGCTAACAAATTTAGCGCTTGTAAATACCGGTGGATTGTTGCTTTCAGGAATATCACTTCCACAAGAAGCTAATATGGTAGAAAGCAATAGAATGCTCGTGATTTTGAAGTAGATTCTGATGTACTCACACTTATGGAACCTAGTAGATTCAAACCATGTTGAAATATCGATATTATTTGATTGTTGACGTGTGATTCTGCTTTCCGTAAATTCCATTATTGATCCGTAATTTCAAGTAGATGTGTCTTGTTGAGCAATACCGCTATGCCGCAGAAGCAGCTTTTCATTTTTACTTCAGTTAGGTTCGAGACTAATTATTTTGCTTGCCCCCCCTGTTCTCATGCTCTTCGTAAAGCGAATTTATCTGAGACGTTGGATAATCTGAAGCGAACGTTTTTGTTCTCCTCTTATCTATTTACAAAAATAAGAAAAGAATATGAGCTCATATCGATTGGCGTCATCAATACAATAAGACCAAATAAAACATAACCGCCGATGATTCGATTTGGCATAAACCCACCTCTGTGCCAATAGCTGACATGAAATGATTAGGCTTTCGAAGCATTAAATTACCTAATCGAACCAAACATACCTAACCAACGGTAGTCTGGTTAGCTTTAATAAGCAGACAACATTTTATCGGTGACGACATCGTCCGCTAGTTGGATGATGAGACCAAGACATCCATTTCCCAAAAACTTGCTGTGGTAACTGCCCAGCGAAAAAAGATTATCAATGAGTTACGAAAAGTTGGAGAAGAGCTACCAAAATAAGCTCTCCACATAAATCACGCCCGACATATTCGCTGCTTCCACAGAACGCCCCAAACTAGTCTACCGGGTCAGATATCAACCTAACTAATGCATGCTTGTGCCTAAGGCCTAATAAAGAGGTTGCGTAACCACCCTCAAACTCAACGTTATACATGATAAAGTCATTTTCGGCGTTCGCTGATGTATTGGTCCAATAGAAGTAATTCGTGCCATCCTTCAATGTATTGGGAAAATAGAAAGAGTTAATCGTAGGACTCATAAACTCTCCTTCCACACCACATAAACTACTATTTCGTATTTCTTCGCCAGGTTTATTACTACAGAAGATTAATGACTTGAGTTCATCCAATTCGGGTAAACGCCAATTACTTCGCCCGCAAGATCCTTCAGCATTGACGGCTGCAACATAGGCTTCTGTATGACAGTACTCCCCATCTTCCGTATCAGGAGAAAGTGAACAGGCGAATTCGTTAGCTAACCAACTATCTCGTGGGTCCACACCGTTTTCGCCTAGATTAGAAGTGTGCATATAGGCCCAGTTTTTGTCGTGTAGACCACCATCATTTGTCTTAACTTCCCAAAGCGCACCGCTACTATTGTCCTTCACACACTGCCATTCACTCGCGTCCACACTGAGTTCACTACCATCTTCAGCGACCTTCACATAGTTGTCTTCGGTGCAGTAAAGCTCCACGGTAATGTCTTCGGTGCTCGAAAAACCACTAAAATTATTCAAGAAGCAACTACCAGTTCCCTCCCTATTGGCAAGAGAAACGTCATAGGTATGAAAAGGCAGGACAGGATCGTCAAAAAGGAACAAACCATTTTCAGTCACTTCAATGTTTTGGCCCTCACTGGCAACGGTTTGAGTACCAGATATGTTGCGAGCCTGCACCTGTAATTTGAGCGTATCTTGAGTCCCTCTCACTAACATCACGCTGGAGGACCAATCCCTATCGAAATTTTCATAGTAAGTTCCAGCCCTCAAGTTAAATATACCCGCCGAGTCATTAGACGTTTGACTCTGATTGCCTGTCCAAATAGAACTTAAGTCGTTAGGTGGGTAGCTATTATCCTGTAGCTCTCCAAAGAAGTTCGTATCAAATGACACTGATGAAGACCCCGCTATGCCATCACATTCTCTTGCTCCCATACTATTGGGAATATCGACCTCACCACCTGAACAACTGAGTATTAGGCCCGACACTTCATGAGCTAAGGGGACTCGCCAGTCATCAAAACCACATAGCTGAGCGTCATTAATCCGCTGCACATGCAACTCACTGTGGCAAAACTCATCTCCACTCTCCGAGCAATTTTCGTCGTAAGCTTGGTACTTTCTATCATCTGCTTGGTTAGTCGAGTTTGAAAACCTCCATCTACTGCTAGTCAGGGAGGTATCTTCTGTTTTACGTTCCCAGGTTCTGCCCGTTACAGCGTCATAGACGCACCGCCATTCAATCGAGTGATCAGGTAGGGTATTTCCATCTTCGTCTAGTTTACTAAAACGTTCACTGAGAAAAATGGGCAAGCAGGTGAGCTCGGTGTCAGGCATAAATGATGCCGCTGTCAGGCTTGAATTAGTTAAGGTACAGTGGGCCCCCTCCGGTTGTTCAAGTATAGATACATTTATTGCCGAACCTTCGATGTAAGACCGCCCGGTTAAATGAGAGCCATCAGAGCTAATCGTTTGTGTTTGCCCGTTAACGTCAAGAACCACCTCCCCGGTTAGCCCGGTTATACGGACATAGTGACTACGCATGTCTGCTAGAGGCACACAGCTAACATCAATCCTATTATTCTCAACAAGTGCTGCAATGCCTTCACTCTCACTAAAGCTACAGTGGTGAGGGCTGCCCTCCGGAAGCGATACGCTAAAAGCCTCGCCCAAGGTATAGGGGCCTACCCTCGTGGCTTGTAATGGATAAAGCTCCCTCTCTTCACCATCGATATCAACAACGACATACTCATTGGTATAAAAATAAATATTATCTGAAATCTCATCACACTCAGTTTCGACTCCAGAGCCTAGCACGTCACCATATAATTCTATTTCAAGCAGGTCTATCTCAACCTCACCATTAACAAACCTGAAAGCTTTTGCCTTTGTCGGTTCTGAAATAGAGCAGGTTAAGCTATTCGAGCTTAGCGAAATATCACAAGGTATATCTGAGGACACGCCAATATCGCCCAGCCTTTGCCACTGCCCGCTTTCATCGAGCAACTCCATCTGTGAGGCTTGCACCAACAAGGAGGCATTATTGGCGATTAGTTTAACTTCATCAATTGTCGAAGCAGTCGCAAGTGAAAGCATCACTTCCTGAGATTGATTGATCTTCAGCCCTTGAGCAACTCTTCCGTCGGCAACGAGAGGTGCCAAGGAGGCTTCGACACCAGAAATAGTCGCACCGTCACAGTGTAAGCCTATACGTTGAGGTTCCCTGCTTTCATCTTGAGTTGTTTCGCTCTGACCTGATTCGTCACGAGAGCTTTCATCTGTACCGCCAGAACCTCCACCAGAACAGGCGATCATCGTAAGACAAAGAATATAAGTGATTATGATCCTTAATCGGTAAAACATGTTTCCGTACCACAAAGAAAAGATTAGCGTATTTTGGGGGCAGTGTAAGAACTTATTATCTAGTTACAGTTTTTACACTGACCCCAAATACTGTAGTTCATTCCTAAGAGCCAATATGTATAGTTCTAGCAAAGCCAGGCACTATATCAAAACCACAATTAATGACACCAAGATAATGGACTGAAATCTGAACGAAATAATGGCTTGAACCTAAGGGCGCAGAGCACATTAATATTAAAGTGACGGCGTTTGGCACTTCCCTGACCCTTTGTGCCAATTGCAGCCATAAGTAGGTTTAGTTTTTGGCATATTAAAATCAAGTTAACGAACTGATTTTGACTAAGAAATATCGTCTGCTTGACTTCTTATAGCTGACATTGTTTTGTGTGAGGCGTGAGTGTCACCGCAAAGTAGGCCTTGAGAATAATTAATCGATATAGGTAATCAGGCCGTTGCCGACCTTCCTGATTACATTGAAGAAGTATCTCAATAGGAATACAACACGCTATTGATACCTCCCCGATACAACACGCTTTATTAACTCCGCCGGTGTGATGAGTTCAGGTTCGCCAATTCTCTTTATTTCAATGACCTTTTCTCCGCCTAGATACTCTTGTTCGACTTCTTTCACTTCTTGCAATTCTACAAGTATCGAGTTTTGCGTCGCTGTTGAGAGATCGACACTAAGGAATGGACCAAGCCATCCTGGGTCAGAACAGTCAATGCTCAATCGAATGCTGGAAATGAAGTTTTGATTGAAGTTTAGACTGTAGTATCCAAAACTTGGTGCGATTGCAGTCCCCATGATTCGTTTATCATTCATCTCATCGAATAGAACCATAGTCACATTAGAGGCTGAGCACTCTTTTAGTTTGCTAAGATCTATTTCTAACCTGAAATCCTCACCATTTAGTTCATTGGTGTTTAACGTCCTTTTTAAAACGGCGCCTCGGGCAATTAGCTCATCTACCGTAATCTCATTCGATAAGGTGCTTGTAGAAGTGGCATAAGCTTCTTGATTGATGAAAGCTAGAGACAACATAAGCAGTAGTGTCAGCTTTTTCTTTGGGTGGAGTTCTTTAAGGCTATTCATTCCTATAACACCTTATAAAAGTTTTAAATTGACTCTAGGGCCATTGTCTTGCGAAAACAAAGCTTTCATTATAACCAGCAAATACACTACTTCATGAACTATGGAACGATTTCGTCGTAGCTTACATATTCGTAGTTGTCATTTCCCACATAACGCACACTGATCATATAAGATGATGACATACCACCTCTTGAATAATACAAGGAATAGCGCGTGGGGTCTTCAGGCCATCTATCGATATCAATTCCTTTAAGAACCAAATTTTCAGGGGTATTTTTGTTTTCCTTTTTTCTAAATTGCTTCAATATATCGCTAGAATGGGCAAGCAAAGTTGCTAATGTAAAATCTTCAATCGGTACTTCAACATGAACAAACTCTTTGGATTTTAAAGAAGTGCATAAACCGTTAATGGAAAGGGAGGCAACAGTTATGGGGTTGTTATATCGTTTCCACTCTCCGGCATCAGAGTAAAACCTGTACAACGCAGCTTTACACAACAGCCCCGAAAAAACCCTTGGCTTAAAATATACGTTTGCGAATCTATGGTTCTCAATGGGCGTCTCCATCTTATAGCGCTCCCAACACTCTCTTGATTCTGGAGTACCATGTTCACCGGAAATGCTCTGCACCAAATGCAGATCCTCTTTGGGGACTAGCTCCTTTAGGTATTCCATCCCTATAGGTTTCCATTGCATGCACGGAAGAAAGTCAGCAAAGGTAAACGGTGACCACATTAATAATATTGTTATTAGATATTTCTTCATATCCCTATATGTCTTATCAACCAGTAGTAAAAAAATGGAGTAATCTTAAGTCAGAGTAACATCCTTTCGATTCAAGAATTAAATCTATCGGCAAAGTTTGCGTAAGGGCTCTCTAAGGAAATAAAATGTTTGAGAATCAAGCAGTATATATTCTGCCAATCAAGAACCAATCCTCAGAACCCTACTTTAGCACGAGCGTGCCAATTGCAGACATTGCTAGTTAAAATTATCGTGTAGTTTTGGTCGATTTTTTGGGTCGGTTTAGATGGCTTCTTTGGTGCAGGTACCGGACATTTAAACAAATTGGTTCGCCACCTTTTAATCTTAAAATGAGTATCTCGAATGTAAGGTTAATCGTTAAGTCTCATTTACAAATTCTGTTAATTATTTAGAAGGAAAGCATATCTCTTCTAAAATTAATTTGTCACTAGCAAAGACCTGTTCTAGCGAAGAATTGATAATTGCATCATTGTGGCCTCTTACTGACCTTTCGTCGAAGGTAAGTTCATACTCACCTTCAAAATAACGCTTCTCAATGAACAAAACCGCCAATTTTGGTGATACGGGATAGTACAATGCACACCTTTCTGGGGCTTGATTTTTTGGAATACTTAACGAAAACACATTTATTACGGGCTGATCACTCGTTATAAATTCTAATTCAGATTGGTTATTTATTAGCACCAATTTATATTTCTCTCGATCAAGGCAAAAACTATGTGCTGCATTAGTTGCAAAAATGTGGCTTAGAACATTCCAACAGCCTTCCATATTGATTAAAGGCTGATTTAAGGCAAACGCATTTACAACACTTTCTTTTATCTTTTTTGTTCTAAAGTATTGAACATTCAGAAAGAAAATGAATTCTGAAAACCCTGTAGTCGTACTAAAAAAATCAGTATTACCATTTAATAATTCATCCAGATATTTGCCTCCAACATTCTCCGCATTAGAATGAAGTTCTTCTTCGTAATTGTGAAGGTATAGATCAATAACATGCTTTGTCTCTTCGTCATTAGTGTTAGAAATATCTGATAAAAGTTCTTTAAGCTCTCTAACATAACTAAAATTATTTAGTAGATTCTCATGTCCATCAACTAACTCTTTTGGTGAGTTTCTAATTACTAATTCATTGATAAAGCTGATGTCCTCTCTACTTAGTTCATTTAGCTTATAAAAATCACGTTTCTGCGCTACTCCCATCAAATTAGGGTTGAAAATTTTCTTATCTCTAAGGCAGAAAATCTTTTCATCCTCTGACCATGCTCTTAAGTATTTGCGCCAAACGTAATGATGCCGTCTTTTCTTATTAGTCATAGTTTATAACTCAAAGCTTATTGATTAAGTCGATAACATACGTAGGTATTGAAAGTTAAAAGAGTCACAGCCATTGAATTTTTCGTAACGCTCCTTCAGCGACAAAAGTTAGGCCGGTGTCAAAAAAAAACCGTTACCACTCAAATCTCTCGGCTCTATCAATATCTCTCTCTACTTCTTTTTCATATTCACGAGCAATATTTTTTTTCCATTGAACTTCTTTATTAATGGCCCAAGAGGATACTCCTTTGTTATCGTGGTTTATTAATGAGTGAAATAAAGGTAACCGTGATTCAAGTATCTTAGCTCTAGAACCACTCCATGAGGTCGGGTGTAGACTAGATGAATATTCATCAAGGACCTTGGTAGGCTCTGGGGAGCTTTCTAACAATTCGATAGCAAGTGGAGTCCACTCAATGGTTTTTTCAATAGATTGGTAAGGGGTAATAATTGATGCAAGATTAGGGTATCGATCTTCTCGGCTGTTCTCACACCATGCTATTGTATTTTGTGTATCTACGTTTGAGAATGGACTTGTTTTTTTATCTAGCCTGCATTTTATTGCATTTCTTAGTTGAGGTTTCACTTCAACTCCCTCACCGATAAATACTTCAAGAGCTGATATTGGATGCATCTGAATCATTGTAGATAGAAAGTCAGGAAGATCGATACGACCTATGACGTGATCTAAAATGCCCTTTTTGATATTAGTAAAAACTGAAATAGCATGGTCTTCGTTAGCGTTTTTTGAAAAGCAAACGTTTGCTATCTGAGTAAAGTTATAATCTTTGCTGGTAAAGTGATCTCTGTCTTTGGAATAATCGAATGATGCCAGAAATGAAGCTGCTTTTTTCTTAAGGAAAACAGAAACAACATAGTCTTTGTTTTGCTTAAGTCCATGAAAACGCATAGACAGTATATCGATAACTATTTCTTGGCCATCATTTTGCAGCCAAATTAAATCCAAAATATCACAAAATTTAGCGTCAGGTATTGACTCGTGTCTACGTCCACAAGCTAAATTTTTGTACATCCAAATTGGAGATATGCTTTCCTCTAAATCCTTAATAATACGAACAATAGCCTCAGAATCTATCGTGTAACTTAACTGAACCCAGATAAAGTGTTGTTTTAGTGTCGGATGAATTATAAGGCTATCTAAAAAAGCATTAGTGAGGCTGATATTATTCTTTGAAAGATAATTTATTTGGCCACGTAAGAAATCAAAATTGCGTTCTTTTTCAGAAAGTTGCTCTAATGTAGATATAGTAATAGCTAATAGCTCTTCATTGTTCTGAGCATCTTGCGCACACCCCTCCCCAAACTCGAATAAATTAGAATTAGTGCCATTATATGAAAGCAATTCGGTTAACAAGCCTTTAAATAGCTCGTGATCAGTGCTTGATAACTTCAAACCCAATTCTTTGGCGTATTGTTGTCCTTTCTTATATCCATGCTCAATTAATTTACCTTCATCATCAAATTCTTCTAGATCATGGAACGACCATTTTTCAGCTAGCACATACATGCGTATGTCATCTATCAAGGTCTTAGGTGATAATTGCTCTGCGATTGATTTCAGTCTCTCTATTTCGCCATCATCAGTAGTAGTTTTACAATCAAATTTGAGAATAGAGTGTATTGCAGAAAACCCATCATTCCACATCCCTAAACAACCTATTTTTAAACAAGTGCTTTCAATTAAGTCTCTTAGGTTACTTTGTCGCCACAAGCTACGCAGGCTTTTTCCTAGTTTTTCTTTCGCTGGTATTGAGCTTGATGAACCGCTAGTAATTAAGTCAGCTGTGAAGTTAATATATAAGGTATACCAATCTTTAACATCTTGATTTGTTTTTGGCGCATAGCCAAAATTTCTTGCATTAGCACCAAAATCGAAGCTGTGGCTAGAAGAAAAATGCCATGCCTCAAGAGATGATTCTAAAAGCTCAAAAGCGAGATTTTCGTTACTTTGGATAGATGTATTAATTAAGCCGTCTATGACCTTTAGACGTTGCTCTTTAGTTGCGTGCGTTCCTGACAGATGAAGCTGAAATAATGATTTTAAAATTTCTCTGATGGAATTGTTATTTTCTCCTTGCTTCTCAGCTAGTGCGAATTGACTGAGCAATTTTGCACATTGATCAAAATACTGTTCCTCATATGCAATTGATCTAATTAGCCTTGTAATAGGGATAAATTGTTCGTTCTTTCTAGTGAGAAATTCAGATTGATTGGCTAATCTCTCAATGTGTACCAAAACTTCCTGCACTGAAACAGGTGCAATATTCCCAATGAGTATCCATGCCAAATCATTTTGATTATTTGAATGTAACTTGTCGAGCAGACCGTCTTCGCTGAACCAATTTTTAATAATAGCTTTAGCTTCATCACTCTGAGGTAAATAACCTAGACGTCTGGAGAATGATTTTAATAGCCTTTCATCTGTAGCTTCATTGAAGTTACTTAAAATCATAGCTGGACTTATGTTTTCTAAAGCATGTAAAGCTAGCTTATTAGCTATAGGGTGAGGTAATACTGCCATCCAAATGCTTCTTTGCTGTACTAGACTTCGTCGTTTTAGCTCTTTGGCACCCTCATAAATATCTTTTTGGGGGATCTCTGATAAATTACTCAGGAATATTATGTCGCCGCTATATGCATTACCGCCATTAATTTGAAAAGAATAAATTAAAGATAAAACCTGAGCTGTTTTTTCAAGTGACTTTTCTTTGTCATGGCGTTGATGAAATAACCTTTTGAAAAGCTCTTCATCTTTTAAACTAGAAATATTTTCATCTTTTCCAATCGTTTCTGATAGGGCTATTGCTATTCTTGAATTTCCACCTGAGAACTCACTTATAGTTCTTGCGTTTTGTTGCCCTAAATTACTGTACCTAGCGTTCAATATTTTTTCAATTAGTTCAATAGAAGAGGGTTCGAGGGAAAACACTTCTGTTTGTTCAGGTTGGTCTTCTCTAATATCATACTCAATAGTTAATAAATTAACTTTACTGGCCTCACTAGTGCATATGGATGTCAACGTCCTATGTAATTCAGGGGGGCAATTATCTACTACTAGTTGCGCATCTTTACCTTCTGAAACTAGTTTTTCGGCTAAAACTCTAGGGGTCGGTGATGGACCGTTAGCTATATCTGTATAAAATGTGCTATCTGTAGATACCGGGTTTTCTCCTATACGTGTGTCGAATAACGCTTGTGCAAACCTAGTTTTCCCTACTCCCGACAGGCCTACTAATCGAATCGAAGAGTTATTTTGGAGTAGTTTTTGGCGTAGAGCACTTATGCCACCTACACCGTTTAAGCCCTCACTATTTTGTGATGATGAGTCAATTAGTCTAATTTTATCGTCTACTAGGTATTCTTCCGATATGCCTGAAGGGCATTTTGCCCAGTTATCATATCCTTCCCATGAATTCACATTGCTAGCAAACCTTGACGTTAACCAAACCTCATGATTATCTCTTTTTTTTTTGTTATGAACCCTTTGACTTGTATGAAAATATCATCATCCCTATCAACTGGTTTACAAATGTTTTCGTGGTTAGCTGCTATGGGTATTGGTCGAGCACCAACTAAGCCTGGGTCTGCGCTATCCGGCTTAACAACGCCTACAATTCCATATAATTTTTCTGTTTCTGTTAAAACTAGGTGTCCAATAGGACTATTTGATGCCCATTCTCTGTACCAAGTGTTCAGTGCTCTAAGATTGGAGTCATTGCGACTTAATGCTGCAGCTGCGATAGATGGCTTCATCAACGCTAAACTTCGCAAAATTAAACGAGGAATTAGTTGGTTTCCTAAAGAAGCAATATCCGAACCTAAATGTGGAGTTGCTAAAAAAGCTATTCCAGAAACTCTGCCTAAAAACTCTTGTGCTGAAGGCCTTGTAGTCTGTTCGTTTGCAATTCTTAGTATTTGTTTTGTAATTAAGCCGCCAAGGCTATGGCAAATAAATATTATTTCACCATCCTGCAACTCTTTGGTTGTAAGTATGCGTTCGAAAATATTAGTGGCGAGGTCTTCGATTCCCATACCATCATCATTGAATTTGAATTTTGGAGCGGAGTATTCAATAGACCAGATATTAATATCGTCATTATCTTCAAGTAACCATAATGGCCATGCTTGTTTTTTAGAACCTCGCTCTAGCCAAGTATTATTTGCGTCACCGCCTAGACCGTGAATAAACATAACGTGTTTGTTCTTTAACTTTGTTGGATCTGTTCGTAGTTTTATTTCGGACATAGTTTTTTCTTTTTAGTCACTTCGTTTAGTTAATAATACGCAATTAATCAATAATGGAATAGGAGTTAGAAGAGCGTTAACTATGAGTCAGTCAGCATTCACCAAGAATAGCTTCCACTTCAGTCGCGGCAACGGCATTAGCGGACAACTCAGGTCTGGCTTGACTACCCTAAGTGGGACCAAAGCCCAAATTCTTATTAAACTCATCAGGTCTTATTAGTCTCAAAATAGCATCCGCAAACCAGTTTAAGGTGAACTAGTCATTAAAACCAATAGTATTTGGTAGCGAATTCGAACTAACTTACTGAAATATCGAGAATTCACAACAAAGAAAGTCTCGTTTAACACTGTAAGCAGACAGAATAGTTACACCAATATACCTACAGATATTGAAACCGGCAAAAGAACACACAAAGTCCGCAATGGGTCGGAAGCTGTGCTATCAACTTCATGATCGTACAAATTCTAAAAATTTAACATAGTCATGATTGTCTGCTGCATGAAGTGCTTCAATATATTTTTTCCTTGTTTCACCTACATCCATAAGGCTTGAACGTCCCCATGTAAATCGCTTTCGTCCGAGTGAGACAATTAACAAATCGACTGCTATTCGAGAGTGTCGACCATTACCATTCAGGAATAGATGAATTTTAACTAAGCGATGTGAAAATCTGGCGGCAATTTCATCTGGTTCATACGTTTTAAATTCGATCCAGCATTTGCAGTCATCTATAAGCTGTCTCAACTCTGTGGATATACGATAGGCATCCACTCCAATATTTCGTTCTGATGTTCTTATTACTCCTGCCCACCGCCAGACCTTGCCAAACATTTTCTTATGAAGATTTTTCAGAAACTTCTCAGATAAAACATCTCGTTTTGATTTAAAGGCCCACTCTTCAGCTGCAATAATATTGCGTTGTTCTGCCTCATTCAGCTCTGAGCGCAGACTAATGTATGATGGAATTAAGTCTTCCCGCTCTTCTTCAGTTAATGGGGTTGATGCTTTATCTTCTTCTGAGACTAAAAGATTCGTCATACATCATCCGACCACAAATTTGACCCAGCATTTTCTATAATTTTACGTACCATTATTTCTAGCTGTTCCTTTTCATCATCAACCAATATTGACTGTGCTTCGAGTGCCATATTATGACTTGTAATAGTCATCTGTTTCTTAGCCATTGCAAGAGCACGACACTCTACGACATGTTGGAGCGGGTCTTTGGGGACAAGCGCATAGACCAATTTACAGTCCATCTCATTGGCTGCACGCTCCAATGTATCTAAAGTAATTGAACCTGACTTTTCAGATTTTTCAATTTCAAGAATACGAGGCTGGCTAACGCCCATACGTTTTCCAAGCTGGGCACTCGTGATACCCAGCGCTTCACGAATGGCCTTAAGCCAGCCACGAGGCGGTCGTGTAAATGCCTGTGAATTCCGTAGAGGATTAAGGCGTTTATCAAGTTTTTTTCTAGCTAGAATACGATCATCTGCACGCATAATAATAACCTATACACTAAATTTAAGAGTCTTATTTATATGTTATGACTTATATATTATATGCAATATATAAGTCATAGGTTATTTTATCTCAATATAATAATAAGTTATAACTTATTATTATATTTTCTACAGTATGCGCTTCTTTATAAAATATGCTTAAGTCATTCATCGTCACCTGTGCATATATTTAGGTGTTTGATATATCAGCATGGCGGTATACATGACAAGCACCAAGTGCATTCGTATGAATGCACTATGAACCTTACTTCAAAAGTTATTCGCTATAATAGCCATCTGCTAACAGCAAGGCATAGTGCTTTTCGGTATCTGCATTCATTGAGGGTGAGTTTTTCACGCTATTTTCGCTCTTTCCTAAGAAAGTTCCGCAATGATCACAATACCCAACAACGGTATCTCGCTTTATTAAATTAGGTTTTCGTTCGCAGTCAGAGCACACTGAAGTTAATTCAATATAGTGCTTATGACAAACCCTAGATTTTGTCAGCAGCCACTGAATAGGTACATATGGTGTCTCCTGCTCATAGAAGCAATGAGAGCACCATTTATAAATCGTTGGCTTACCGGTTTCAATATGACTTAGAATGATTTCAATATCGCTCGTAAATGCCTGAGAAGGAGCATCAGATTTAACATGATGCTTTAACTGATCAGTCATTATTTTAATCAGCCCTGGATCAATCGCGAGCCTTATTTGAGCCTGCTGATTTTTTGAGTTTGTCTGCGCTATATTTTTACCACTGCCAAAGCGTTGACTAAATAACAGGGCTAGAAGATCTCCTGGCCGCCAGTCATTATAGCGCGCTAATCGATTGATATAGCTTGGTACACACTCTCTCCCCCACTCAGGCGTGACAATGGGTTCAATTGAAGTGAGTAAACTACGAGGTTGAATTTTTCTATTGATATCTAAGCTTTCTAGAACAATATCCACTTCAGTTATCTACCCACCTTATGCCGTTTAGGGTTTTGCTCCCCTGGTTTTTTCTTAGTTTTCTTTTTAGGTTTGGCTGGCTCTTGTTCTTCTTCGCAGTCATCAGACAAAAAGTCGACACAAGCACCTTTAAATAACTCAGTCACTTCATCAACACCTGTCATTTCGAGCTTTTTCTCGCCTATTGCGATTTCTCTGGCTATTTGACTTAGCTTCTTATCCGGAAGTCTGGTCGCTTCCAATATTGACTTCGTTATCTCTTGCTTACCTTGAGACAACGTTTTAATAAGCGCACGGTTCAACCACTTCTTGAGTATTCCGGTACAGCCACAACTATACTGCAGCAAGTATTTGTAGTGATTAACCAAAGTATCGTTATATTTGAGTGGAAGATGTTTTTGACAGTTCCAAACAACATTTACCCAATCCTCTAACTCTTGTTCTGTTAAGCACTTATATCGGGGGAAATCGATTAGATTTTCTCGCCTACCAAGCTGCGCACTCAAACTAGACATTTTAAGTGCATCATAATTCCCAAACATAATAATGCGAACTTGCGCGGATTCGGTGAAAGACTTGATGAAGTCCATACGATCTTTCAGCTGATCAGCGCCGTTTAGTGAAAGCATATGCTGGATTTCGTCAATAAGTAGCGTATGAGTTTCCCTACGTTCAAATGAGTTCTCTACTGACTTGCGCATTTGTCGAACAGTTTTGTTTTTCTTCCTAAACGCTTCTACATCAACAGCACCGCTGGGTAGAAATTCTACTAACTGTTTTTCATTTATTAGAATATCTCCTGTTGCTACAGAGATATTTTCATAGAAGAGTTTAAAATCGAATGAACCTGATTCTGACTGATAAGCATTTTGATAAACAACAGGGTTATAGTTTAAGTCTGCCTCCATTTTTTCTAATTCATTTTTTTGTAAATGAAGCTTAAATTGTTCTGCTAAGGCTGACTTACCAACCCCTGTAGAGCCGGCAACCAGTATAAAATCACCAGGTTCCATACAATTATAAGCTTCAAGAAGCTCCTTAAACGAAGACGATAACTGAGGGTGTAAGAACCTTACATCTTTGAACTCATCAACTTTTTGCTTATCTTCTGCAGAAAGCTCATCAAGTACATCCAATAATTTACTCTCAATATCTTTCTTTATGCTTGCTACCACACTATCCATTTTAACTACTCTCCTTTTCAAACTTATTAATCATAGAGTTGAGATCCAAATCAGGCATATTTTTTCTGGCTTTAGGCTTATTCTTTTTAATTTCTATATTAGCCCTCTGCTTCTCATGCACAACTCGTGATAGATCTGTCTCTGTTTTGTTCAATTTCTCGAAATCATACGCTAACAATGCTTCTTTAGACGTGTTGATGTTATTACCTAGAAGGCCTCTTTTTCTTAATACAGCGGAAGCCAGCATTAACTGGCGCTGAGTTTTATGTTGGAAAAGTGCTTCGTATTCACAGGTACACCTGAGCCATTGGTTTTTTACAAAGGCAAAGACATGGCACACGTTCATTGGGTCAAACCTAACCTGAACGTCAGACTCGCTTTCAGGTAAGTTTTTTAATTCATCATGAGAGTACGGAATTCCCCACAGTCTAATTATTCCATTTTTGTAAACGTGTCGTGTGTCATTTTCGACTGATTCAACCTGCGTCCTTGAATTAGGCGCTGTTGGCAAGGTATCAATTATGAACTGGTGATCATATTCTGTTCTTACATGCTTTCGCTCACCATATAGATGGATTGAATTGTCGTATAGCTTATTTGGACTAGCTAAAAATGTTGCGTGAGGTTTGTTGTTGTACTTATTGAAAAAGAAGTTTTCGGTTTCATCATACAAGGAGGAAAAAGTCCAAATAGCTAGTTTTTTTGGATTAACTTCTTTTGTTATTCCTCTGAAGTTCTTATTACGCTCTTGTGTGTTGCCTACCAGGTTATGAAAGAACGTTGTATTAGCCGTACCAAAAATTCGCTCCATAATGTTACCAAAAGTCGGTTTGCCACCTGGTCTTAATTTCTTTGTCATATAGAACCTAGCTGACAACTGGTCTATATAAACACTTTTAAATTCTGGCCCCCTATCAATCACCAAATTTTTAGGGTATCTGTTATTTCGCCTAACACAATCCCTAAATACCATCAGTACAGAGCGGTTACTTGGCGGGTCGAATGACATGTACATTGCTAACACTTTACGTGTAAAAGCATCAATCATCAGCGATAGCCATATAGACTCGGTTAACGCTATACCTGTTTCCTCGTCAACAACGACTACATCGATTACTGTGTGATCCAAATGGCCTATGTGATAGGGATATAAACCGTGCCGGGGTGTACTGTATTCCAAATAATAAGTAAAAGGGTCTAACGTCGAAGCCGTTTTTTTTCCTTGTCTTATTAAAGCCGCTTTATATCTATCTTCCTTTTCAATTAACCTACACGTATGTGGATATGTGAAATACCCGCAACCATCTAATTCAGCCGCTTTTGCATACTTCGCCCAGAAAGAACTTTTGTTTGGCGCACTCTCGACGTTGAAATATTTATCAAAAAAAGCTTTATAATACGCATGTTCAACAACACGCCTAATTTTACTTGAACCTCTTTTTTTTTCTAATAGCCCCGGGTAGCCACTTCCATATTCAATAAGGGACTTTTTAAATTTCTTATGCCAACTATAAACTGTTGCCCTTGCCCCCATATCTTCTTGAAGCCCTTCATTCAAAAATCTTAGAACAACCTCGTGCTTGTAATTTGCCTTTTGTATTTGTTGAGGTGAAGACCGACTAAGTAATTCATGCTCGTCATATCTTAGGTCGCTCAGCTGTGTAATAGATTTCTTGTAATTTTTTATACCCTCGTAAAAACGATTTATGTCATCTGAGTTATCAGCCAGCATGATGGAGTCAAAATCGTTTATAGGAACTTTATCTGAGGCGAACCACAGTTTTTTAATTGCAATTAGCGTGTATATATCATCGGCAGTAATAAGCTGATCGAAGTTTAATAAGTCACGCAGAGAAATATAATCCTCCTCAACGAATAGGCTCATGATTAAGCTTACTTTTTGTGGGCAAACTTCTGGTGTTTCCTCAAGACAATAATCCTCAAGGAATTGCCAATTTGTATATGTGTATGGGTTAACATCAGTATGCGGTCTGACCCTGAAAACAATTCCCGTACCATTGAGTGCCGCTTGTGCAGGAATAGACTGGTAAGTTCCATCTTCTCGTTTTTGAAATCTGCCCGGGTTCTCTACTATTAAGCGCTCAAGTTCATCCGCATGCTTCCATTCATCCAAATATACGCCATCAGTTTGAACAACCAAGAAGTCTGGCTTAGTTATTGGCGATGTAGTGTTTCCCTTTTTGTTTTTATAAGTTATTGGCAAATTGAATGGTTGAGATCGATACAGAACGACCATGTCATCAAACTCATAGCAATAAGCTGCAGGGAGCTCAACTTTATGACTTTCAAGAAGTTGTGTAACGTTATTTTTTCTACTGGGATAAAGACAAACAACATTGTTCTTATTGCCAGTAGAGTTAGGCGAACGAGCTGGAGGGTTTTCAAGACAATATTTAACTCTGCTGACACCGAGCTCAGGTAAGTTATAGCTTTTTAAGATCTTATTTAGTTCGTCATAATCTATCATGACTTTAATACTCCTTTTAGTAATACATCCTTATTTGACTTACACCCAACACATCAAAAACTCATCTGTCACAAGCCCCTTCAGCAAATAACAAATCCTGAATATTAGTATGCACGACAACATTTTCCATATTGGTGATAATTCCTGAGCAAAGTGCTACTAGCGATATGTGGTGGCATACACAAAGTTTGATAAGGTCATCAAGCCTTGGGTGGTTTTTACCACTTAGCCATTGCTTAACTCTTGTTTTAGGGAAACCTGAAGCTTCTTCAAAGTCAGCAATGTTTCCTCGTGAAAATTTATCGACAGCATGCTTAACCCCTTTTAAAAAAAGATTCCTGAAGAATGTTCTTCGCTCAAGATAGAGTATTAGCTCACTGGCTACTTGAACGATTTCTTCTTGTTGAGCAGTTTTCTCATAGTTGTTAATTTTAAGATTCTTCTCACCTAGAAAAGCACCGCACTTTGGGCAATAACCCAAAGGCGTATAATTTGGCACGGCAGTGAGCTTGGCACTACAGGCTGGACAAGTATCAATTAACTTTGTTTTGTGAATAGGACAACATGATACTGCTTCTAACCACCATATTAATGGAATGAATACACTACGGTGTTGAGCCATTTGATTAATACACAACGGGCAGATATTCATATTTTTATGAAGTGTCCCTCTACCTGATCGGCCAACAATGTCTTCCAAAGGTAATAAAGTCATACCAACTAACTTGCTTAGTATTTCCACTTCAAACATAGATACGAATTGCTCGGCCATTGAGCTTGAGCCATTCACCGAATGCATCGCTGTACGCCAATATGGGTGCATATGTTTGATGTGGCTTTGGTTGTCGGGGATAACTATATTGTGTAGCAGTAGAGTCACTGATACAGAGTGCGCATCGGCTAATCTCTTGATATAGCTAGTAAGAGACTCAGCGTAAATTGTTCCTTTCCCTAAAGGGGGAACGACATACAACTTTGTACGACCTGGTGGTTTAAAGCTGTCTTTCTCTAAAAGAGAGAATTTTTGTAAGTTCATATCCCTGAATTCAACGCTTGTTTCCATGACTACACCTCCGAAAAGGCCTCTGCGGTCTGAGTTACCGACGATCTACAGAGAGTCTAATAAACTAAATTACTACCCTTAATTCTATTCCTACCGGTAGCAAAACACTACTTTTTCACTAAACCATACAATTCCTTTTATTTCAGCAGGTTACATAACTTAAAATCTACTTATTAAAATTATAGTAATCTAGTTTATTAGACAGACATGCATAACTTACTGTTTTATATGAAATAGCAAACAAATATCTAATAAAGAGGGTTACATTGAATCTGGACAAAAAGTAATACTGGTTTCGAAAGAACAAACTTAGGCTAAGTAGTTGATTTTATTAACAGAGGTAAAAAGATAGGGAGAATTTGTCTAAGTAATAGAGTTACTTAAATCTAATTTAGAGGATTACTGCACATTGAATAAACACTATATATTAAATGGCGGTGGAGGAGAGATTCGAACTCTCGAAACGTTGCCGTTTACACACTTTCCAGGCGT
>Ga0209290_1000663_pt1 | contig 22140 bp, 19 predicted proteins | sample EN1Hudsemesocosm_2_FD_184632 | JGI IMG/M metagenome (GOLD analysis project Ga0209290, IMG submission 184632) | Methane-oxidizing microbial communities from mesocosms in the Hudson Canyon - EN10B Hudson Canyon (SPAdes) (version 2) | ecosystem: Environmental > Aquatic > Marine > Cold seeps... | reverse complement strand
AGAGATTCTCAGCGCTCAGAAAGGACTTAATAAGTTTGCTTTAAAATCGAAGCTTTATATCAAAGCTATTCGACACGCTTTTAATGAATTACAAAAATTAAAATCGGCTACTGCGTAACATCAGTTAAACAACTGCAATATAAAAATCCTGCCGACACCAGAATCAGCGCAAAACCGCACCTTCCTCAGTGCTGTCACCGTTCGAGACTGGCTACAAAAACAAAATATCAAAACAAAACAAATAAATATCTACTCACAAGGCGTACACGCAAGAAGAACCAAGGCTCTATACCAAATAGCCTTCGGACAGCAATACAAAATTGGCATTAACGCCGCAAAAACCACAGAATACAAGCTAGATAACTGGTGGAAAAGCAGTATAGGTGCCAAAGCCGTTATAACAGAAACAATCGGCTTAATTTGGGTGAAGTGTTGTTTTTATCCGGGCGAGTATCAATCGCATCAAGAAAAATGGGGACTATATCAACATTAAAAACGGCACATTTCAAAGTGGACGGGGTTTAAAAGTAAAATATAATCAGTCTTGTATATCCACCGCCTTAGGCGGTGGCTTGGGCAAATGGCTATGCCGTTTGTCCTGTTAACCTATTCATAACGCCGCTTGTAATATTATCGCATGACGTATTAAGAAAAAGGACAAATCATAAAAGGTTTTTATCAGTGTTTCTTAAGGTCGTAAATTTTCAATTTAATAAATTAAAATGATGGGATAACGCAAGCCCCCTTCAAGGGGGTAAACAAAACCACCTTCTTAGAAGGTGGATATTTTTTTCTTGCTCTATTTTACAAATGTTTTAAGCTCGTAAGTATGCATAAAAAAGATTAATTGGAGCTGCTCATGCCAGAAATTTCTAGATTTTACGGGATTGTAATAAAGTTATTTTTTGGAGATCATCCGCCTTCCCATATTCATGCTGTTTATGCTGAATAGGTTGGTTTATTTTCCATTCGTAAGGTTAAAACCTTCGCCTTTCAGGCGAACAGATTTATCTCTTATCGGTGTCGCAAGTGGCAGAGGATGGTGAGTCGTATAATCTGTGAGTGTTGAGCTAGGGCAACCACAAGGGATTGCCCGTACAATTGTAGGGGTGCCCCTCGTGGGTACCCGCAAATTATAGTGATGAATGAGTTAGCTTGTTTGTAAGGAGTGAAATCGTCAGCTTACAAAGTAAATGTAAATAGATAGGAAAATAGGGCTATTTGCCCTGTATCCCGACCTTCAGTCGCCAAGATCTCTAACCCACTCGTCTTTAGCGAGTGGTTGTTTATTAATTTCAATCAAGTCTGCTCCTTTGGGTTTCTAAGAGCTGTTTATAGTGCTGTAATATGTGCTATTATTGCTTGGCTGGTTATTAACACAAAAGAGGTAAGTATTATGGTGTCTATCAATGCAAATGACTTAAAGCGTAATGGTATTGCTGGTATCGAACGGGCTATGTTAAACGGCCTAGAGAATAGCGTTATGGTTGATGTCAGAGGTAAGGCAAAATATGTTATTTTATCTGTTGATGAATTTAATCAGTACCGTGAATATCAGCTTGAACAGGCTATAAGTGAAGCGGAACTTTGTATTGATAACGGTCAATTTACCACGATTAAAGACATAGAAAACTATGCCCTAGTATTAGAAAAAGAAATAGCGAATGACGTTTGAAATTATTCGTCCAGATTCCTATGCTAAACGGGAAAGAAAGTTTTTTAAAAAGCACCCGGAGCTTATTAAGCAATATATTAAGGTTTTAAAATTACTATCATTAGACCCATTACATCCATCATTGAGGCTGCATCCAATAAAAAATAAATATTGCCATTCAATCTCCATCAATATGCAATATAGAGTTTTGTTAACATTAAAATTGATGGATGACGGTAAGCTGGTTCTTATTGATGATGGTGATCATGATCATGCTATATATGGGCATTAACGATTCTACTTATTCCGTGTCTTGGAGCAGCGAAATTGACATTAGTGAATATGAGTTATGGCTATAAACACACACACATGACGGCTGTAAATAAACACTAAAGTATTTGTAATAATTTGTGGGTACTGTAAACCACGTTGGTTGCCCCGTGATTATATCGATTTCAATCGAGTCTGACCCTTTTGGTTTTTTTTGGTTTATTGAACATTCAGAGAGTAGTAGAGAGCGTATTTTTACTCCTTTAGTCACACTCAAAGCGTTTATTTTTCAAGTACTCAGTACTGACGGTTCCTGCAGGCAGGCGGTTAACCATGTTCTTTCTGAGCGACTATACGTAGGCAAACTCGCTAATTCAATTCAGACAGGTGCTTATTGTAAAGCGAGATAGAAGTTGCCTCAAAAGCAGTTAAAACAGGCCGTTGAGTCGTCTGGGCAAGCATTGCATCAACAAGCGCATAAATCATGGTTATGGAAAGGGCATAATACTTTACTCACCGATGGAACCACTGTGCTGATGCCTGATACACAAGAAAATCAGATTGATTACCCTCAGCAGTCCAATCAAAAACCTGGCTTAGGTTTTCCTATTGCACGAATTGTCGGACTGGTTTCATTAAGTGCTGGATCCGTTGCTTCTTATTCCATGGGATCATACCAAGGGAAAGGGAGCGGAGAAACCTCATTATTTAGTCAAGTGATAGGTACAATTGCCGAAAATGATATATTATTAGCAGATAGATATTACTGCACATGGGCGATTATCGCACTGATAATGCAGCAAAAATCGCATATATTGGTTCAAAATCACGCTCAGCGAAAACCAGACTTTCGCCGAGGCAAAAAGCTGGGGGCAAAAGATCACCTTATTGAGTGGGAAAAGACTAAACGAAAGCCAAACTGGATTACTCAAAGCGATTACGATGCCTTGCCCAACAAAATAGTGTTTAGGGAATTCTCCGTAAAAGGTCGTGTCTATGTAACGACGCTAATCGATGCAAAAAAATATCATAAACAAGAACTTGCGGAGCTTTACACTCAGCGGTGGGTAGTTGAGCTTGATTTGCGTAGTCTTAAGACTCACATGAAAATGGATATGTTACGTTGCAAATCTCCCGACATGGTCAGAAAAGAAATAGCAGTATACCTATTAGCTTACAACCTTATTCGAGCTAGTATAGCTAGAGCGGCTAAGGTAAAAAAACAAGTTCCCAGAAAAATTAGTTTTATGACGACTGTACAGGTTTTTAATGAAGGTATATTGTCGTTAATCGTTCTTTCGGGAAAGGGGTTGAAATATGCTATTGATGGATTATTGAACGCAATCGCTTCTATACCTATTGGTCAACAGAAAAGGAAGCCAGAGCCTCGTGCTGTAAAACGCCGCCCAAAACCTTATTCTCTGCTTAAACAGCCACGCAATAAAACTAATTAAGCCATTAATTCATAAGATATTTTTCATTAAGTAAGCAGTATTAGAGTCTGACCCTTTTGGTTCTAAACGATTGCGTAAATCGCTTTATATGCCTGCTCTTGTGGCTATTCGATACAACCCGATACTAAAGGCTGTTTATGAGCGCTTAGTGAATAATGGCAAACCTAAAAAAGTAGCGATAGTCGCGGTCATGAGAAAGTTGTTAATTTTATCTTATGGCGTATTGAAGTCAGAAAAACCCTTTGATATAAATTATCAAATAACGGACTAAGTTTTTAAGCTGCTAGTCAAAGAAAAGAGAGGGTATTTTTAATAGATAAAAGCAAAAAAAGAGTTGATTTTTAAGGCAGTATCTGACCCCAACACCGCATGAACCATAATAGTAGCCCGTCAGAATCTAGAATCTATAGTAAGCAGTTAGTAATGGTGTGATATGCAGCGTACCTTAAGTACAATGCTTTATACAAAAAAATTATGCTATTGTAACGGTGTGAAAATTGTATTAATTGATGGAGAAAAATATGAAAACCATATGGCTAACGTTATTTATTTTAATTATAGGGGTTGGATGTACTATAGATAAAAATAAAATGAATGTTGAGAATATAGAAAAAAAAATGATGATGGACCCATCTGGGACAGGCGAGTTAAGGGTGTTTTATATAGATCCTTTGGAGGGAGATATAAATAATGATGGAAGTATTGACTCACCATGGGATACGCTTGAAAATGTATTAAGACAAGGGTATGTCAAAACAAAGGATTTTAATGGAAATATCCTAAATGAAAATGGCTATATTCAAGCTGGGGATATAGTGAAGCTTAGAACTGGCTACCATGGAAACGTAGTTTATAGGAATTCATATAATGATACTCCTATTGTATTTGAAGCTGATGAAGGGCAAAAACCTACCTTAAGTCGATTGGTGATTAATTCTGCTGAAAATTTAGTTTTTAAAAAATTAATAATTTCTCCTGAATTTAATGAAAATGATCATGGAGGAAGTAGTATTGCTTTATTTTGTTATAATAGGTGGTTTGGACCATGTAACAATATTGTATTGATGGACTCGTTTATATATTCTACTTTAGATTCTTCGGTGTGGAGTAGAGATAGATGGATAACTGATGCTTCGAATGGAATTTCAGTCGCAGGTGGCTCAAGTAATTTTAAATTCATCAATAATTATATACTTAACGTTAATTCAGGAATTACAGTAGGTTCGCCAGGAACTTTAATAGAAGGTAATGTTGTATCAAGGTATTATAATGAGGCAATAAGACTTAATACAGATACTGTTCAGGTGAAATTAAATGTTATAAAAGATAATCTGAATGTAACGACAAGACAAAGCTTCGGACTAAAAGGTTACAATGGAGGTTTAGGATTTAAAGAGTTGCTAATAGAAGGAAATATATTTTTAGCAAATGAAAATAATGAAAGTATCGAGTTGATGTTTTTAAATATAGGTGCGGGTATTGCTTTGTATGACGGCCCTTTAAGTAGTATACATATAAGTGATAATGTAGTTGGAGTGCAAAACAGCATAGGAATTTCTTTAAATGATATTGAATTATCAGAAGTTATAAAAAATACAGTATATAATTTAGACGAGGAAAATAGTGAAATTATTTCTAAAATAATGTTTGGGTCAAAAAATATAATAGAATCAACGGATAATGTATTTGACTCTAATAAAGTAAATATTTATTCAATTTCAGAGGATAAATTAATATCAGAAAATAATAATTCTATGGTAAATGAAGATGATTTTTATTCTGATTTAGGTAATTTAATATCTATTATATCTAGTGCTTATGGTCAGGATCATCTGCTAGCTGAAATGAAAAGAGTAGATGATAAGGTGGTAAGTACGTATATCACTGAAATTGCTTATGATACAGTGGCTAATGGTACAATTAATTATGTTCCTTCAGTTACAAATGATCCTGTTATGGTATCAGGTAATAATAACCCCACTATTCATTATATTGACCCGATCAATGGAGATATTAATAATTCTGGCTCCAAATACTCTCCATGGAATACGTTGCAAGAAGTTTTAAGTAAGGGATATATTGAGACAAAAGATAAAAATGGTAATGTAATTAATCAAGGCTCTCCTGTGAAAGCAGGAGATACAATTAAACTAATGTCAGGGTATCATGGGGATATAAATTATAGAAATTCTCATAATGACGAGCTTATTACAATTGAGGCTGCAGAAGGGCAATACCCAACATTAGGTCGCCTGCAAATGCACTCAGTGAAAAACATACTATTTAGAGGGCTAAGAATTAGTCCTGAATTTTCAAGCGAATTTGGAGGAGGAGTTGTCATACTGTGTATTCAAAGTTGGTTTGGAGTATGTGAAAATGTATCTATAGTAGATTCGTATATTTATTCAGCTGAAAGTACGGCTAATTGGACAGAAAAAGATTGGAATGAGAAAGTAGCAGATGGTATTTTAATTGGAAAGGAAGGTAGCAAGATTAATTTAATTAATAATTTAATCTTTAATATTAATTTTGGAATAAATATTTCCGCACCTGATAGTTATGTTAGTGGTAATGTGATTAATAATTTTTCAGCTGATGGAATAAGAGTAGGTGCAAATAATACAATTGTTCAGTTTAATGTTATCAAAAATAGCATAAAAGTGAATGATAATCATGATGATGGAATTCAAGGGTATGGCGGAGGAAAAGGGGATTTAATAATAAATAATGTGATTATATCACGTGATCTGCCTGATCTTGACTTTCTAGGAACTATGCAAGGAATTGGATATTTTGATGGGCCACTATCTACGTTATCTGTTGTGGGGAATGTTATCGATATTAATTCATATCATGGCATAGCACTTTATGATACGGAGAACTCATTAATTGCAGAAAATGTAACTATTAATACTCAGAGTGCAATAGATTATTTTGGGTCATGGGTTATGATTGGGACGAGAAATATAATTGGATCTGTAGGGAATAAAGTAATATCTAATTTATCCAATTCTTTTAATTTAGTTGCTGATGAGTCAGTGGTAGATAAAGATAATGGAATAATTAGGTTGAATGATTATGCAGAAAAAGTTTCAAAAGTATTGAATGAAATTAATATTAGATATGGGCCAGTAGCAAATATTGAAAAGGATGTACCTAGGGTTTCTGAATATTATAAGAATAAAATAGGAGCTAATTAGTTATAAGGAGGGCTAAGTCAACTTGATGACTGAGTTGACTTAGCATTAATTTGAAGTGAATTAACATTGAGTGGAAGGGAGTTAATTAAGATATATAATTATGGCTAAATTACCTCTTATAATTAAAATATTTTTTTCCCCCTGTAATGAAAGCAAAAGAATTCGGTTATGAGTGAGGAAAAAAATACCAAAGCAATACTTTGGGCGTTTTGCGAAAAGTTCGGTAATAAAATATTTACTGTGATTACTTTCTTTGTTTTGGTTAAAATTCTTGATCCTAAGGATTTTGGTATTATTGCTATGGTTAGGATTGTTTTAGACTATATGGAATTGTTTATTGATCAAGGTATTGGCTCTGCCGTTATTCAAAAAAATAATATTAATAACTCTTTTTTAAGTACGGCTTTTTGGCTTAGTGTTTTATCGGGATTGTTTGTTACTGTTTGCTTGCTTGTTTTTGCACCTTATGTTGCTGAGCTTATGGGCTACTCGGAAATGCAGGATATTTTGTATTATTTAGCACTATCATTACTTATTTCTGGGTTTTCACGTGTACATGTTGTCTTGTTAATTAAAGATATGGCATTTAAAAGTTTAGCAAAGCGGAGCTTTATTGAGTCATTTATTGGCGGAGTTGTTGGTATTTATCTGGCTTATAATGGCTGGGGAGTCTGGAGTCTGGTATGGCAGCAAGTGGTTTCAGCTACAGTAGGTTTTATTGTTTTATGGTTTTTTAGTTCATGGCGACCCGCGTTTGAGATTAAACTACAATATGTTAAGGAAATCTATAGCTATTGCAATAAAATAATAGTAGAAAAACAAATTTTATTTTTCACTAATAAACTGGATGAGATTTTAATTACTTATTTTTTGGGTACAACCCTGCTGGGGTATTACTCTATTGCAAAAAAATTATTGCAAATAGTGCTGGATTTGATTTTAAATGTAGTAGCTAAAGTGACTTTTTCCCTGTTATCAAAAAAACAGGATAATAAAGATAGCTTAGGAAGAGGGCTGGTTACTAGTTTTCGTTATACTTTTTTATTTGTTATCCCTATTTTTGTTGGTAGTGCGATGACCTCTAAAGAAATAATTGGTTTGTGGTTTGGGGCTAACTGGTTGTTTATAGCTGATATCTTTTTTATATTAATGATTTCGGGTATTTTTTTAATATTTCCAAGTATTTATCACGCCGTTTATTATTCTGTTGGTAAGCCGATCTTCACTCTTAAATTGAATACTTTTCGATCTATAGTTGGATTGCCTGTTTTATATATAGGGGCTGCATACTATGGCCTTCTTGGTGTTGCTGTAGCTGTTCTTATTCGAAATGTGCTTGGCTCCTTTGCTGATGGGTATTTTATATATTATTGTACTAATGTACGTTTTTTAAGGGGCATTCAGTTATTAATTCGATCTATCTTACTTTGTATTCCTATGGTGATTTTTGTCAATTGGTTTCAGTATTCTGAGATTATTTTTATCAATGAACAATTTAATTTTTTCTTATTGATTACAGGTGCCATGTTATTTTATATAGTATCAATATTCCTTTTTGATACTAAGACCTTTAAAAACCTTTATTATTGGCTATGTCACCGTTAAGTGTTGAAAGTTCTCGAGAGCTGAATTTAAAAGTAATTCAGGCCTCAGATTCTTGTTATATTCTATCACTCTGCACCAGCCTCTCGCATCAAAATAGTGCGTTGATGGTGATCTAAATTATCAACAGTGGAAATAAACTTTAAAAACTCGTCAGCTTTCATTGCTCCCCACTAAACTTAAAGACTAAATTAACTTGTACTCCTTTGTGTTAATTTTTTTCATACTTAATGAGGGCATAGCCTTATTATTTAGTCAGGCAGATAATCGATGTTTATCTGATAGTTTTTGGACATGTTTAATACGATACCCCCGCTTTTTCTGTATTATGGGGAAGTTATCTGCTAATGGTCGATTGGTTAATACTTAACTGTTTAGTATTTTATTTTGACTCATACCTGTTTTCTTTAAGGCGTAAATCTGGCATCATAGGTCAGTTGTTTATATGTTTTCATTGTTGCATCTCTTGTCGGAGAAAAATTATTAGCATAGAGTCAGCTAACCATTTTTTTTACTTATATCAAGTTATGCACTTATTAGTAGAATCTAAGGGGTATTATAGTATGATATTTTCATAGAATGAAAATGCTACCCTTAGTCAAAAACAAATCATTTCCTGTAAACTACTTGTTAAAAATATTTCATGCTCCCAGAGGTGGTCGTGAGCCAACTACTTATAATAATTACAAGGTATGTGCTTGCGAAATGACTTTGGTGTATATTGGGGTTGTATTTATGCAGTAAACATTAAATAAATTGGATAAATTAATAAAACTGCTAATGTAAAAGTGTGCTTTAATTAGAACTTATTATGATAAATATTTAGTTCCAATTGGATTTTTTTTATCTTCGGAAATTAATATAACATGTTATATTTTTTCTTTCTATGACATTACCAACTAAAAATACAGTAAAGGATGGGTGGAAAATGTTTGAATGGACAGAGTATATGGGTTCGAGGATGTTGGTCTCAAGATGATTAATTTTCTTTTAATATCTCTTGTTTTTCCAGATGAATTTTCTCTTGATTTATTTGGTTTACGGTTATCAGCATATAGAATAATGTTATTATTTGGATTTTTTAAGGCTTATGCTACTTATAATAACCTGATAAAACGCCATGTTTGTGATTATATTATTCTATTTATTTCCATATGGACTGTAATTTCCTTAGCGGTGAACCATGGTGCTGTAATAGGTATCAAGTCTGGTGGAATAATTGCACTAGAAACATTCTCACCATATATCATGGCAAGGGTTTATGTTAATAATATTAGAAGTTTAATTAGTTTGGGGAAGAGTTATGTTTTTTTAGTATGCTTATTACCATTATTTAGTATCCCAGAGAATATTTATGGAGTTAATTATATTAAAGACCTTTTTATAGGGGGGAGTATACATCCTAATGAAATTAGGCTTGGCCTTCATCGTGCGGAAGGAGGATTTAACCACCCAATTTTACTTGGAGTATTTGCAGCAGGGTGTATATCTTTATCAATTATAATATATAAAGCTTTCAGTTTTAGAACTTTTATCGTAGTTATCGCTAGTTTTTCATCATTATCATCTGTTGCTTTTATAATGGTATTTATTCAGTTAATTATTATGCATATACCAATTTTTAAAATAAAGAAATCAATATTTATTTTTTTGGGTTGCATATATGTATTTGTTGATATCATTTTAGGAAAAAATATACTTAATTTTTTATTATCACATTTTACATTGAATCCGCAGACAGCTTATTTTAGGAAAATAATTTATGAATTTGCTTACAATAATGTTATAGATAATCCTATCTTTGGTTTGGGATTTAATGATTGGGTTAGGCCTTATTGGCTGCCATATAGCGTCGATAGTTTTTGGATGGTTGAGGCATTAAAGTATGGGTTTCCTGTTTTATTCTCTTTGATTTATATAAGTTATATTGTTTTGTTTAAAACATATAAATATGATGGGTGTATATATTCAAAAGGAATTGTTTACACTTTTACTGCAATTGTTTTTGCGGGTATTACTGTGCATTTTTGGGGATCTGTATATGTTTTATTTTTTTTTATAGTTGGTTGCTCTTTCTTTAATTATGGAGGTAGGGATGAGAATAGTGTCATTTTAAAGAAGAAATAGATCGTAGGGCGCTTGTTGGATGAAGGCGCTTGTTGGATGAAGGCGCTTGTTGAGTACTATACTAAGTCTCATGGAGTGAGTTTTTATTTTTAACTTAATTGTACTGAGGTTCCATTTTTTGTGGCTCTCTTAAGTTAAGTATGGAGGAGGTAGTGGTGGTGGAGAAAAAAACTGATACATATTTAGGTATAGAGTTAGCGAGAATATATTCAGCTATTATGATTGTCTGGTTTCATGGTGGGGGAAGTTACCCGAGTTTTTCATTGTCTGGATTGGTTATTTTTCTTTTGTTGGTACCATTTATGACATTTAATTCATTGAAGAGACGGTCAAAAAATAATGTTATTAAAAGTCGTATTAAGCGTCTACTTTTTCCATGGTTTTTTTGGAGTTTAATTTTTATATGTTTAAAAGTTTCATCCTCATTTTTAGTAGGAGATTCTTTTTTTTCAAGGCTGTTCCCCTATATGTTATTTACTGGAGGGTCTATACACTTATGGTTTTTGATGTTTTCTTTTTGTGTGGTACTTATATGTGTGATTATTTCCAGTTTTGGAATGGGGGAAATTAGTTTTAGTATTATTTTAGCTTTATTGTTTCCTGTTTTATATTTTTGCTTATTAGCGCATGATAGTGGTAAATACTCCACTCCTTTTTCTCAAATATTGTTTTCTATACCATCTTTTTTTATTGCTTTTGTATTGTATTGGCTTTATGAAAGTATATGTATTTTTTGGTTTTTGATTGTGACTTTAGTTTTTATTTTATTTTTAGTTGTATGGAGTTACTTTATTCAGAGCACGATGCTTGAGGCGTACATTATTGGCAGCATAGTTTTTATATTATCAATACTTTATAAGAGAAAGGCCTCCGAATTATTAGTTTTATGCGGGGGCGCAATGTATGGTGTTTATATATTGCACCCAGCATTTTATTCTTATATTAAATATGTTTGGGGAAGCTTAGGTGAAACTGAGTCATTTAGTTTTCCTGTTTTTTTTCTAGTTTTGATGTTATCCTTTTTTACCACTATTCTGGTGAAAAAAACAAAATTAAAACAATTTTTATGATGTAATTTTGTTTTGAATTAGGGGTGGTGGTGGGGGCTAGCGCTGAAAATAAGGGGTAATTTTCAGGCCGCGATAGGAGAAGGGAAATGTGGCAGTCTAAAGTTAACCGTAAGTTCGTTATGGAGGCATAAAATTTATCTTGTAGAGCTGTAGAGCTGTAGAGCTGTAGAGTTATTTGAGGTATGATTAATTAAGCAGATTTTGTACTTAGTTAATCCGGACGGCAGGGTAGGGGCATTATTGATTCGCCGTGTGGTGTTGTGCCTATTAGGTTTTATGATGGTTGTAGGGTATAGGTCATCTCCTTACACACAAGTATCATAATAACCTAAAATCAATGACTTACGTAATTGTATGTTTTTTATACAATTGGCTGTATCCCCTGATTTTACTGACTTCTCAACTTTTAGGTGATTTCTGTAAGTCGTTGATATTTAATTAGTAAAAAGATGTGTGTAAGGAGATGGGTATAGGTTTCGAATTAATGTATTATGTATTATGAAAGGTGAATAAAATGAAATTGTCAATAGTAATTGTTAATTTTAATGGTGGGAAATTAATTCTCTCCTGTATAGAATCAATAATTAGAGAAACTAAAATAGATAAGTATGAAATTATAGTTGTTGATAATGACTCATCTGATAACTCTATTGAGAAAATTAGAGAGTATTACCCCTTTGTGAATATAATCAAAAATGTAACTAATATTGGTTTTTCTGCAGCAAATAATATTGGATTTAAGGTTGCACGAGGTGAATTTATTCTCTTACTCAATCCCGACACATTAATTACCGACGGAGCTATTAATAAGTCTTTAGGTTATGCTCAAGAACATACTGAGGTAGGATTGCTTGGCTGTGAAGTGCTATGGGGGACAGGGGGTAGGCAATCTACATTAATTAAATTTCCAACTCTAAAAGATATTGTAATTAACATGTTTGTGCCGTACAAAATTATGCGAAAAAATCGTTGGCTAGGTCAGTCACGGTATGTAGGTGTCGATTATAGTTGTGAGCAGGATGTTGATGTAATAGCTGGTTGTTATATGATGGTGAATCGTGCTGTTTTAGCCGAGGTGGGCGGATTAGATGAAGACTTTTTCATGTTTGGAGAGGAAATAGAATGGTGCTGGCGAATGTATCAAAGTGGACGAAAGGTTCGTTATTTCCCTGGGAGTTCTATTATACATTACGGTGGTGGGTGCAGTACATCGCTGTCTTTTCGTAAGGTATTGTTGATTGCAAAAGGGCAGTTGATGGTTTTTAAAAAAACGAGAGGCGCAATAGTTGCTTTGGTTGCAAATGTTTTAATGCTAATACGCGATCTACCGAGAGTAATAATGTGGCTTATGTTGAGGCTAATTAACAAAAATAAGGCAGATCAAAGCATATCTCTGAAAGCTTCTTATGTAAGGTTTTTCTATCTATTTTTCTATCTTATTGGTTTTGAAAAGAAAATTTAAGGGGGAGTGGCTGTGAATGAAGTGATAAAGTTAATAGTTCGAAACGTAATTTATTTTATGCTCTCGCCTTTAGAGAAGATATTACTTAGGTATCAAAGGCATGTGAGTGTGTCTCCTCCAGTTTTTATACTCGGTGCTCCTAGGTCAGGAACAACGCTTCTTTATGAGTTGTTGGTGAGTTGTTATGAGTTTTCTTACTTTACTAATTTAGCTAACAGCTTTCCATTTGTACCGTTAAGTATATCTAAGTTAACACTGATTTTTAAGAGGGGGTGGTCAGGTACTCAAGAAAGTAATTTTGGAGTAGTAGGCGGAATTGCTGCTCCTAGTGAGGCAGGTAATATTTGGGCGCGTTGGATTTCTGAGTTTGATTACCTTGATGAAAGGGATGCTAAGGAACGAAAAAAAAAGATGGATGAAGCCACTAAAGTAATACAGGCTTTACAAGAATTACAAGGTGCACCTTTTCTTAATAAGAATGTCATGCATAGTGTACATGTTCGTTTTTTGAATATTATATTTCCAGGTTGTTTGTTCATTGAGATTAGGCGTGATATTAAGGCTAATGTTAGATCAATCATCAGAGCACGGGAGCAAGGTGGTGGGCCACTTTTAGATCCAGATGGTTGGTGGTCAGTTAGGCCGCGTGGTGTAGATTTATGGTGTGGACTATCTATGGAGGAGCAAGCTTGTGCTCAAGTGGTATTACTTCGAAAAGATATTGATGAAGATTTTAAATCAATAGGTGAAAACCGTCGATTTATAGTTAATTATGAGGAAATCTGTCAAAACCCTACTGTAACTTTAGAGGCAATCACTGAATTTATAAAGCCTATATGCAAACAAATGAAGATCCTAGGTTCTTTCCCTGCTCCTATTGAGCAATCTTCATCGTTACGTTTTTCTTCTGAGAGAGAAAGTGTGATTAATAATACTCTTAAAGTTCTGGGGGAAAGTTGAATGGTATATGGTAAAAAGGGCGTGGTTGTTAGGGTCCTCTATTTGGTAGCGTCCATTTTTTTATGGTTGGTGACATTTGGAGGGAGGTTATTTCAATCAAGCACAGTAATTCTTTGTTATCACGGAATTACTAGTTTTCAAGTAAATGAATTTCGCCTGCAAATGCAGTTAGTAGCTGATAGAGTAAGTGCCATTGATACAAGGAGGGTGCGGCAGGGTAGAAGGTGGGGGCCTTCAGTTATTATTACATTTGATGATGCGTTTGAAAATTTATTGAATAATGCTCTCCCGACTATTAATGAGCTAAAAATTCCTATATCAATATATGTAGTTACTGGCTGTATGGGCGGCAAACCACCATGGTTAGCTAATAGTAATCATAAAGATGAGTATAATAAGTTAATGAGTGATGAGCAGGTAAAGCTTCTGGGTACTAACCCTTTAGTTACTTTTGGGGTTCATTCGCATACTCACCCCAGCCTTACGTCTATTGATGCTGATTTTGTAAAAATGGAATTGAGGCAATCAAAAGAAAAACTAGAGGACTTGATTAGTCGAAAGGTTGATTCATTGGCTTTTCCTCATGGCGCTTTTAATGCTTCTATATTGAGTGTAGCTAAAAGTTGTGGGTTAACACAACTTTTGACTCTTGAAGAGAAAATGATCAATGCACACCAGTTTCAAGGAAAAATGGGGCGTTTTTCAATGGAACCTGATGTTTGGCCAATTGAATTTAGGCTGACAGTTGATGGTGCATATTCATGGTTATTTTATTTTAGAAGAATGATTAGATTGTTGAAAAACTTGTAGGTAAATAATTTGAATTATCGAGTTAAAAAGCTGGATTTGGATACATGGCTTGCTGCTGCAAAGCAATTTTATGATTACAATTACACTCATTACTGGTTCTACAGTAAACATGCGGCAGAAAGGATTGGTGCAAAGTCTGAACACATTGCCGTTATTGATGAAAAAGATAATGTGGTTGGGATGTCTAATGTTAGAGTGAAAGAACTTCCTTTAGGTTTGGGTGGGATTGCTTATATTAGCGGTGGCCCTATGGTCGATCAAGGGCAAAAACAGTTTGAACAAGATTTGCAATCTATTTTAATCGCGATTCAGAATGAATATGTAAATAATAGGGGGCTTGTTTTACGGATTTCTCAGCGACATAAAGAGTCTCTTCATCGTGATGTTGAAACAAATATTTATCGCAGAGCAGGGTTTGTTAAGCATGGAAAAACTAATGCCACTATGTTAGTTGATTTGTCGTTTAAGCTTGAGGATATTCGTAAAAAACTCCACCAGAAATGGAGAAATGTTCTTAATAAAAGTGAAAGACAGAATATAGAAATTGTTACTGGAGATAGTTCGGTTCTTTTTGATGATTTTGGAATATTATTTAAAGAGTTAGTAGAAAAAAAGTCATTTGATGTTGATATGGATAATGACTTTTTTCAGGTTGTTCAGAAGCATTCGCCAGAACAGGAAAAGTTTCATTTAGCTATTGCCTATGTTGATAAACAGCCTATCGGAGGGCACTTATCAAGTATGAGTGGTGATACTTCAGTATATTTATTGGGTGCTACAAATGATACAGGTAGAAAGTTAGGGGCTGCCTATTTGTTACAGTGGCATGTGATAAATGAATCAAAAGAGCGCGGGTGTCGCTGGTATGACCTAGGTGGAATAGATAAGGAGAATAATCCTTTTGTCTATTTATTTAAGGAGCGTATGGGAGGTGTTGAGACGGATGTCGGTCTGATTTTTCAAGTATATTCTGGGTTTAAAGGGGCGTTAACTTTGTGGGTTGAGAATATATATAAGGCCGTTAGGAGAGGGATAAAACTTTGATGTCTGTATTTTTTATTGTGGTGAGATCTGATAGTAAAGAACATTAAGGTGATTAAAATGGTAACTGTTATTATTCCCGCTCATAATGAGGCGGCTTCAATTGCTTCTTGTTTGTTTAGTTTATCTGGATCTGATAATAAACAAGAGTTTGAAACTATTGTGGTTTGTAATGGGTGTGTGGACAATACAGCTGAGATTGCAAAACAAAACTCTTTCGATGTTATTTGTTTAGAAACTGATATACCTTCAAAAACAAGCGCTATAAACCTTGGTGAACTACATTCTAAGTTTTTTCCAAGAATATATTTAGATGCTGATGTTATGTTAACTAGAGATGCAATTTTTGCAATGTGCTCTACTTTGGAGTCTGGTGCTTTAGCAACATCGGTTGAACCTCAAATGGATTTATCAAGTAGTTCCTGGTTTGTTAAGGCTTTTTATGAGATTTGGTTAAGTTTGCCTTATTGTAAAGCAGGGATGATTGGCAGTGGTGTTTATGCTTTATCTGAAGAGGGGCGGTCTAGGTTTGATAGGTTTCCTAATATTATTGCTGATGATGGCTATGTGCGAGCACTATTTACTGAAAGTGAGCGCTCAGTTACAAAGGGGCATTATGCAATTGTAACTGCACCAAAAGATTTGTTAAGTTTAATTAAGATAAAAACACGTAGTAGGCTGGGGCGCTATCAATTAAAAGATAAGTTTTCTGAATTATTAGCTAATGAAGCTAAAGATTTTCAAGGTGCTTTTAAATCACTTTGTTTTGATGTTAAGTTGTGGCCTAAATTGCTTGTGTATGTCGGTGTTAATTTGATTTCACGTATTCGTGCGCGGCATCAATATATAACAAAGCAAACTAAATGGGAAAGAGATGAGTCAAGTAGAGCTTAAAAAAAAGGTACTTTTTATTTCGTCTTGTGGGGGGCATTGGAAGCAGATGCGACGAACAGAATCTGCTTTTGAAGGTTATGATAAATTTTATGCCGCAACTGATCCTAGTTATTTGCAGTTTGTTGTTGGCGAAACCTTTTATTCTCTTCCTGATGCCTCTATGTGGAATAAATTTCGGTTAGTCTGGCAAGCGCTTTGTGTTTTATGGCTGCTAATTAAAATTCGCCCTGATGTAGTTATTACTACGGGTGCTTCAGTTGGTTTTTTTGCACTTTTTTTTGCTAAAAAAATGATGATTAAAACAATTTGGCTTGATAGTTTGGCAAACGCTGAAATAATGTCGTTAAGTGGGCAAAAAGTTAAGCCGTATGCAGATTTATGGTTAACTCAATGGGAACATCTAGCAAAGCCTGAAGGTCCCTATTTTTACGGGGCTGTTTTATGATTTTTGTTACTGTTGGATCGCAGTTACCTTTTGATCGGTTAATTAGTACACTTGACCAGTGGTCAACTGATAGTAACAGTGAGAGTGTTTTTGCTCAAATTGGGAACTCAGAATATAAACCAAAGAATATTGAGTTTTGCAAAACTATGTCCCCTGATGATTATAGTGCTTACTTTAAAAAGGCGGATATCATTGTTGCTCATGCGGGTATGGGAACTATTATCAGTGCCTTGGAGCTTGGGAAGCCTCTTGTGCTTTTGCCTAGGCTGGCACGTAATGGTGAGCATAGAAATGATCATCAGTTAGCAACAGCAAAGCATTTTTCAAGTTATAAGAATATAGTCGTAGCTAATAATAGTACTGAACTTTTGAGTGCAATAGATAAGTTGCTTGCGCAAAATAGCTTTTCTGGTGAGCCTGAGTTGACTGAAGTATCAACAGATTTGGTTTTTGCTATTAAAGAGTTCGTTAGTCGTTAATTTTGATATTATAAACTTCTTTATCGGGAATTTAGGTGGCCATGATAGGGCATCTTTCATTTTCCAGTTGACACTTTTTGCTTTAACAAGCGTAGCCCGTATGAAGCCCCAAGCGGAATGCGGGAAATCAGTGCTTCGAATGCCCCGTATTACGCGAGCTTCATACGGGCTACATTTTTCTCTTGATTTATAGGGGGTATTAAAAGTGTCAACTACTTTTTAGATATATGAAGGATGCCCATGATAGATCCCTGCTAGGAGCATGCAGGAATGACGTAACTGTTCATAGACCCTCATAAAAATACCGTCATTCCCGAAGTGTTTAATCGGGAATCCATGCTGAGTATAGATTCCTGCTAACAGCATGCAGGAATGACGGGGTATTTTGATATTTTCTAGAGGGGGATCTGAACGGTTACGGAATGGCGACTATTTTAGAAATATGAGTTTAAGCATAAAATTATTAGCATTAGGGTGAGTCGGGTAAGTAATTACCCAAAAAATAAAATTATTTGGGGAGTCATATTTTGAATCAACTTAATATTAAAAAAGTTCTTTTATACTCGTTAGTATTATCCTTAATTATCGGATTATATTGGGATGTTTTTGCCGATCTAATTAAGATATGGGAGAGTAGAGAAGAATATAGCCATGGTTATATGATTCCTTTTGTTTCTTTATATTTTATATGGTTACAAAAGGATTTGATTTTAGCTGAGAAATTTAGCCCTTCTTGGTTGGGTGTTGTTTTAAGTTTCTTTGCAATGGCGCTATATTTTATCGGTACTGTGGGGGATGTTTATTTTCTGCTCCGCTTTTCGTTTATATTTCTTTTAATTGGGTTAGCACTTTCTGTTTGTGGGTTTAAAGTTACACGATTAATGCTAATTCCTATCTTGTTACTTATTTTCTGTTTTCCCCTGCCGCCTGTAATGCAAGCAGGTTTGACGGCAAAGTTACAGCTTATTTCCTCTCAGTTAGGTGTTTCTTTAATTCGGTTTTGCGAGATATCCGTTTATTTAGAAGGCAATGTTATTGATTTGGGGAATTACAAGCTACAAGTGGTTGAGGCTTGTAGTGGGCTTAGGTATTTGTTCCCACTAATGAGTTTGGCATTTATCTGTGCTTATATGTTTCATGTTGCTTTTTGGAAGCGTGCAGTTTTATTTTTGACGGCTATTCCTGTTACTGTTTTTATGAATAGCTTTAGGATTGGGGTAATTGGTCTTTTGGTTGAAAATTGGGGTATCTCAATGGCTGAAGGCTTTATTCATGATTTTGAAGGCTGGATTGTCTTTATGGCATGTTTCATTGTTTTGTTTTTTGAAATGTGGTTACTGTCTTGGTTTGATCGAAAAAATAGAAGTTGGGAGGATGTTTTTGGCTTGGTGGTTATGTCAGCGCCTGTTTCGAAGAAAGCAACATCAAGTAATTCTTTAAATAACTATGCGCCATTATTAGTTTTGTTGGTACTTGTTACAGTAACTATTTTTACAATTAAACCTTTGGGGAATAATGAGGATGTTATTCCTGAGCGAAAAAGTTTTTATGAGTTTCCGTTAAAGTTATCAAATTGGTCTGGTGATGCTGTTGATATGGATCAGGCTACGGTAGAGTTCTTAGGGCTGTCAGATTATGTTTTGATGAACTACAAACAATCGGATGAGCAAGGATGGGTTAATTTTTATGTCGCTTATTATCAAACCCAAAAACACGGAGTTGTTCCCCATTCGCCTAAGCTATGTATCCCTGGCGGCGGTTGGTTGATTACGGATATTGGCGAGTATAATTTTAAGGGTGTTGAGCTAAATCGAGTTGTTATTACCAAAGGTAAGGTTAAGCAGTTGGTTTATTACTGGTATAGGCAGCGAGGGAAAGATATTGCTAGCGAATATGCTTTGAAATGGAGTACATTTGTAGGGTCTTTTCTACAGAGTAGAACTGATGGGGCATTGGTACGGTTGACAACAACGGTTAGTTTAACCGAAAAAATTGCAGATGCTGATATGAGATTGCAGGAGTTTATTTTGTTAGTTAATGATGAGTTGTCAGTGTATGTTCCTGATTAATATGTTTTTAAGGTGATGGGTTTCACTATGCGCCTAAAAAGACAGATGTTGCATTCTAGCCATTCTGCATAAATTGTTAAATGTGTTGTCGTGGATATTTATACCCATCACACTTGAAGATGCAGTTTTTTTTCAACCGTCATCCCCGCATGCTTTTAGCGGGGATCTACTTAAAATACTAGACTCCCGCTAAAAGCATGCGGGAGTGACGGGAAATGAATTTTCTGCGCCTTCATGTAGTTTGGGTATATGTTTGTTGAGAAAATTAAAATCTTTTTGAAATTAAAATTATGAAAATAGCAATTGCAGGTACAGGGTATGTAGGGCTTTCTAACGCTATGTTATTGGCACAGCATAATGAGGTTGTGGCGTTAGATATTATCAAGGAAAAAGTAGAGGGGCTTAATAATAAGCAGTCACCGATTATTGATACGGAAATTGAAGATTTTTTACAGAATAAATCGCTTAATTTTACGGCAACTTTAGATAAAGAGTTGGCTTATATTGGGGCGGATTTTATTATTATCGCGACACCAACCGATTATGATGCAGAGACGAATTATTTTAATACTAGCTCGATTGAGTCAGTTATTAAGGACGTTTTAGCGATTAATCCACAAGCGGTTATGGTGATTAAATCAACCGTGCCTGTGGGTTACACAGCTAAAATCTGTCAAGATTTCGCAACGAATAATATTATTTTTTCGCCTGAGTTTTTAAGGGAAGGGCGAGCGTTGTATGATAATTTACATCCTTCTCGAATTATTTTGGGTGAGAAATCAGCAAGGGCTAAGCAGTTTGCTGATTTATTAGTAGAAGGCGCGCTTAAAGAAAATATTGATGTGTTGTTTACGGATTCTACTGAAGCAGAAGCGGTTAAGTTGTTTTCTAATACGTATTTGGCCATGCGGGTTGCTTATTTTAATGAATTAGATAGTTATGCCGAAGCGCATGGTTTAAATAGTAAGCAGATTATTCAAGGGGTGGGTTTAGATCCTCGTATTGGTAGTCATTATAATAATCCTTCTTTTGGTTATGGTGGTTATTGTTTGCCTAAGGATACTAAGCAGCTTAGGGCTAATTATGAAAATGTGCCTAATAGTTTGATTGCAGCGATTGTAGATGCCAATAGTACACGTAAAGATTTTATTGCGGATGCGATAATTAAGCGAAATCCAAGTGTCGTGGGTATTTACCGTTTGGTGATGAAAAGTGGTTCGGATAATTTTCGTTCTTCTGCGATACAAGGGGTAATGAAGCGAATAAAAGCAAAAGGAATTGAGGTTGTTATTTATGAGCCTGCTTTAAAAGAAGCTGAGTTTTTTCGGTCTAAAGTACTGACTGATTTAAGCGATTTTAAACAACAGGCTGATGTTATTATTGCGAATCGCTTATCAGACGATATTGTTGATGTAAAAGATAAGGTTTATACGCGTGATTTATTTGGTAATGATTAGTGTGTAGATCATGTGACATTAGAAATGCTAATTTAATAATTGATGTTACGCACTGATTATTATGAATCAATGGCTTACGCTTTTTGTGAAACGCTACAGCTCGCATTTTATTTGGGGGCTGCGTAACATTAGGATATGAAATATAGTGGTTCAGTAATAGTATGAGCTACTGTACTCAGGTTCAGTGGCTTAAATATAATAAAGCTGTATAATTATATTAAATATTTTTTCTACGTAGGGGGTCGTAATGAACCAAAAGCAGTTTATATTGATTTTATTTTTCTTTGTTTCTTTTTATCAAACAGCGATGGGAGCCGGTTTTACAATTAATTCTTGTGATGTGTCCTCCTTAACTAATGATGGGAGCCCTGCAAATTCATGTTTTTATGGTGATGCAAAAAAAGGCAAGATATCAGGCGTGGGCAATGGTGACCTTAATGGTGGGACGTTAGATACAATTAATGGCGGTGGATGGGCTTTACCGCCAGCTCTTAAATCAGATATTACTGATGCCTTAACAATTACAGGTGCTGGGGGCACGATTGGAGAGTGGGAGATAAAGGACTTTAATGTCACTGATTTTTTTACTCCAACTGTAATTGATACGGACTTTTCTATGGATGCATTATTTGTTATTAAAACGAGTACTGCATTTGAGTGGTTTGTATTCAATCCTTTTTCAGCAACTTTGTCGGGATCGCCTGTTGTTCTTAATGCTGCAGGAGGCTGGAACACGTATGATTTTGTACAACTAAAGGATGGAAAGGTAATTGAAAATAAGTACCCTGAGATCTCTCACTTATCTGTCTATTTTAGAGAGTCGGAAATTTCTCCAGTTCCTTTACCGGGAGCGATATGGTTGTTCGGCTCGGCTTTGTTAGCTATGTTTGGGTTTAATCGAAAAATAAATGTTTAAGCAAACCTAATCTACACCGTATCAGAAAACCAAAGCGAGAGCATTTCTTGATTTGGTTTTATATCAAAGGCATAAGTTCTATTTCATCCCCCCCCCCACACACCAATGCTGTTGACTTAAGAATAATCTCCTTCTCCAAAGGGAGAAGGTTGGGATGAGGGGAGTTATAAAGGCATGATTTTATTCTCCTCACCCAACCCTCTCCAACAAGAGAGGGCTTAAGTCAACAG